>Ga0209509_1000024_pt1 | contig 180489 bp, 147 predicted proteins | sample BioC13SIPDNA_FD_185743 | JGI IMG/M metagenome (GOLD analysis project Ga0209509, IMG submission 185743) | Anaerobic biogas reactor microbial communites from Washington, USA - Biogas_R1_A C13 SIP DNA (SPAdes) (version 2) | ecosystem: Engineered > Bioreactor > Anaerobic > Unclassified | place...
GGATATCGGCGGGAGTCGAAGGAGTAGTGTTCATACCTGCAAATATATGCACATGCATATACTTTGCAAGCAAAATCTTACCACTCTTATCGCATGTCCCGAATTTGGTCGTGCGCCCCCGGGGGAGATAAAGCTTGTTTTCGGCCCCTGTGTACATCATATCTGCTGGGCACATGGAAGACCATTCTCCATCATCCCATGGCGCACTGCCGGGAAAACAGGATCCGTGGCGTACGGCAGCGGCGACGACCTTCGGGCTGGGGCTGGCGTGCCTGCCGGTTGCGCTGGCGGCCCATTGGATGTTAACGCGGGTATGTCCGAATCTTGCGTTCACTCAAAATCGTCCCGAGACGTTCTGGGAGTCTCTTACAGCCCACGCCGTATTCCCGGCCTATTTGGCGGGTGCTTTGATGCTGGCTGCGATCCTGCTGCGTTGGGTGGGGGGGCGGATGCAACCGGGTCGCCTCGTGGTGATTGTGATATGCATGGCGCTGGCGGTCCGATGGACGACGCCTGACATGGCACTGGATCTTTCCCCGCCACCAGATGCGTTGCATTATGCAGCCCTGGCGTCTCGATTCGTTTCCCAGGGGGAGCACACGATTCCCATCGGGCCGCATGCGCACGGTCTGCCGTCCCGGTTTGCTCCGGGCCTGTCGTTGTTCTTGGCCGCCTCGCAATGGCACTATCCAGGCCATCTCGGGTCGGGCATATACTGCATGTGGCTGGCCGGTGCTCTGACGATCGGACTGCTGTGGCGCGTGGGCCGGCGATTGTTTTCCCCGCACGTCGGTGCCTTGGCGGCCCTGTTCCTGGCCCTGTCACCTTCCTATGCCTACAATACCCGGCACATCATGGGCGACGTTCCGTGGAGTTTAGCGGTGCTGGGGGCATGTTCCCTGATCATGCTGGCCCGGGGCCGGAAGTGGTGGCTTTTCGCCGGAGGCTTTGTGTTGGGAGCGGGCATGCTGATCAAGCAGCCGCACCTGGGAATTATCGGAAGCATCGGTGCCGGGTACCTTGTCTACATGGCCTACCATCCGGAAGGGCGCTGGCGGAATGCCCTGACGATCGGCGCCGGGCTGATCTTGGGACTCATGCCGTGGTTGCTGTACAACCGCCTGGTCATTGGGGACTGGTTGCTTTCGGGGTACCACGTGCACGATCCGGTAATGAACACGGCCCAGGAGGCCTTCGGCCTCCGGTACGTTTTTGGCCCGCCGGTCGTCAAGGGAGTCATGGGCAACCTACTGTACTATCCCTTGAGCCTTCTGGGGCTGGAACCCCAGGTGGCGCGTATGCTGTTCCCTCTGCCGGTGAGTATTTTCGCGGCCGTGGCGCTCGTCCACCGGTGGCGGCATCCCCCGGTGACGGCTTCCTGGTCGGGGGAGGCGCGTTGGTTTCTGACGGTGTCTGGCATCGCAGGGCGCACGACCAAATTCGGGACATGCGATAAGAGTGGTAAGATTTTGCTTGCAAAGTATATGCATGTGCATATATTTGCAGGTATGAACACTACTCCTTCGACTCCCGCCGATATCCTCCGCCAGATTGCCTCAATCCACCGCATGGAGCCGGGTAAGCTCTGCGTTATGCGAGAGGGGAAGTCCGGGACATACTACAATCATCAATACCGCGAAGACGGACGAGCGAGAAGCGTCTATGTGCCCCGCGACCAAGTCGAGGCTGTCCGGGAGAACACCGAAAACTATGGAAAGTTCCAGTCGCTGGTGGAGCAATATGCCGGACAAATCGTCACCGAAACACGGGCCGAACGACTGGGCACCAAAAAAAAACGCCAAACGACTTTCTCGCCGCACAAGACCAAGAACTCCAAGGGTTGATCGACCTGTTCCTTTCGCATGCGGAAAACGCCCCCTCGGTCCTTGATATCGAAGGGATGGTCCGAACGGTTCTCTTCAAGACCGGAGCAGAGGTGATGGCCCACTTGTTCCAAGCCGTTGCCGACCGCGTTGACGCCGCCTATCAGCCTCGGGCCGGAGAACATCTCAAGGCAAGGGAGACCATCCAGGCCCAATGCCTGTTCGGAACCTTCACGTTCGAGCGAACCTACTACTGGTCCGCCGCTTGGGGCGGACATTGCCCAGCGGACGATGCGCTGGGGTTGGAGGCGGGGCACTCCTTGGCCTTGGTTCGCCTCGTATGCTTGGAAGGAGCCGACGAAACCAGCTTCGACAAGGCGCAGCGGCATCTGGAGCAAACCGGCGGCATTGCCGTGGAGGCCAGACAAATCCAGAGGCTAGTGCAACGGTTGGGGCCGGCTCTGAACAAATGGCCTGAACGCAAGGAGCACTCCCCCGCCGAGGCCTCCGCGCCCATCCCCATCCTTTACGTCAGCGCGGACGGCACCGGTATCCCGATGCGCAAAAGTGAACTGCTGGGGCGCAAGGGCAAGCAACCCGACGGAAAGGCCAAAACCCGCCAAGTGTATTTGGGCTGCGTGTTCACTCAGCACAAAACCGATGAAAAGGGGCGCCCCATAAGAGACTGGGAGTCCACAACCTACGTTGCCAGCATGCAGAGCATTAACGTGTTCGGCCCGCTCTTACGGCAGGAGGCCATCCGCCGGGGCATGGGCGCGGCTAAACAGGTGGTGCTCCTCGTTGACGGAGCCGAGGGACTCGAACGCATGGGACAAATCAACTTCAAGAATGCGATCCAGATCGTGGACTTTTATCACGCCATGGAGCATGCCGGACTCGTGCTGACCGCCCTGTTGGGCAGCAAGGTCCACCCTGACTACGAGCCCCGGCGCCGACACTGGGCAAAGCGTCTCCTGCGAAATGGCGTCGCCAAGCTCTTGAGTGATGTTCGCCGCGAATGTGCGGGCCAGCCCTGCGCATCCGCCGTGGAAGCCGAATTACACTACTTCGATAACAACATCTATCGCATGCAGTACGGAACGTTCCGCAAAATGAACTTCTTCATTGGTTCAGGTGTCATCGAAGCCGGATGCAAAACCGTGATCGGCCAGCGTTGCAAACAATCCGGCATGTTCTGGAGCCAATCTGGCGCCGAACACATCCTCGCCCTTCGTGCCCTACACGCGAGCCGTCAGGACAACGACTTCTGGAAACTCCGCCTCTTGCAACGTTCCGTCCAACTCCACGGCGCCGCGAAATCCGCGTGACCGCTCCCTGTCCACTCTGTCCACTATGAAGAAATTTGTCTCACGCCCGGCATCGCAACCGTTTTATTTTTGGGCTTGTTCATGTTTTTTTCCCACCAGCAATCGCGTTATGTATTTCCTGTTCTACCGTTCCTATGCCTTGGGCTGGCCGTGATGGCCGAACCATTTTCCGCCGGCTTGCGGCGTGTCACGCACGTGCAGGCGCTGGTGCTGGTTCTGGCCTGCCTGGCGGCTGTGGGCGCCTCGATCCTGCATGTGGAACAGGCGGGACGACGGCCCCGGCTCCACGAAACCTGGCGCCGCCTGCCGGCCGCGCTGGCGGAATTCGACGTGTTCGCAACCGATGAAGATCCCGCGGCGATCGGATTCTACGGGATACGGACCCCATCAGGCCTGATGGTTCCCGTCATTCCGGAGGGTCAGGAATATTACGAAGATGACCCGGTCCGGACGCGCGCACGGACGGGTGTCTACCGCTCCCTGTATCCCGGTTTGGCAAAAACGCTGATGCCGCAACTCGAGGCGGGACGGTCCGTGGCCGTTTGGCTGCGTCAGCCCCATTTACATTTGGCATTGCTGGACGTCATCCAACCTCATTACCGCCTCGAGCCGTGGGACGCCGTTTCAGCCTATGGATACCGTATCGTGCCCTCGGTGGAAGCCACAAAGGGCGAATCGCTGAATCCCTCCCCGTACGCCCCCCCCTGTGAAGGAGATCCATGAACTCATTCGATGATCCAATAGAAGTATCAGTCGTGATTCCCTGTTTGAACGAAGCGGACACGCTGGCGTCCTGCCTGTGCAAGGCGCACGAGTCCCTGACCGCCGCGGGGGTTCGCTACGAGATCGTTGTGGCGGACAACGGCAGCACGGACGGTTCGCTCGACATCGCCGCAGCCGGGGACGCGCGGGTAGTGAACGTGGCCGAGCGGGGTTATGGGGCCGCCTTGATGGGCGGAATCGCGGCGGCCCGCGGGAATGCCATCATCATGGGCGATGCCGACGACAGCTACGACTTTCGCACATGCCCCCAATTCGTGGCCAAGCTGCGTGAGGGGTACGACATCGTGCAGGGCTGCCGCCTGCCTGCCGGCGGCGGTCGTGTATTACCGGGAGCCATGCCGTGGTCGCACCGCTGGATTGGGAATCCGTTATTCTCGTTTCTGGCCCGCCAGTGGTTTGCGGCGCCGATCAACGATATCTATTGTGGGTTGCGCGCCTTCACCCGTGAGCTGTATGACCGCCTCGGGCTGCGCTGCAGCGGAATGGAATTCGCCACCGAAATGATCGTCAAGGCCAGCCTCAACCGCGCGCGTTTTGCGCAGGTGCCCATCACACTGCATCCGGACGGGCGGAAAGCGCATACGCCACACCTTAAGACGATGCGCGACGGATGGCGCACCCTGCGGTTGCTGCTGATGTGCTCGCCCTTGTGGCTGTTTCTCGTGCCGGGCTTCGCGCTGGGACTGATCGGGGCGCTGTGCTACCTCCTCGTTTTTGCCGGCATCCAAATCGGGCCGGCCACCCTGGACGCGCACACCCTGCTTTTCGGCAGCACTTTCATCCTGTGCGGCTTCATGGCGGTGGCCTTTTCGCTCATTATCAAGACCTTTTCCTTCAGGGAAGGATGGATCGCCCCCCCCCCGTTGCTGCGCTGGATCTTCGAGAAGATGAATCTGGAACGGGGGCTGCTGGCAGGCGGGACCTGCGTTCTAGCCGGGATCGGATTGATGGCTTGGACGTTTGCACAATGGGTCCGGGTGGACTTTGGCAACCTGGATTATTCGACCACGATGCGCGCGGTGATTCCGGGCGCCATGCTCGTCACAATGGGCATCCAAGCGATTTTCCTGAGCTTCTTCAGCAGCAGCGTTGGCATGTGGCGCAAGTAGCACCCGGGGATCAGATTGGGCTGGCGAAGCGCACCAAGTCCAGACGGCGATGGCCGGATAGGTCATGACGGGCATGGTATAGAAACCCAATGTGGGAGGGGCCGCCATACCCCGTGCCGCCGCATTTGCCCTGTCCGACGACGTCCAGTGATTGCTCGCCGGCCGCAGAAACTGTAGATTTCATTTCATTGCGCCGCGTCGCCAAGCGCAGTATACGTGCGAACAGAAAACGAGGAGGATGTGAAACAAGTGTCCATCGCGGTTCCTGTCTTCCACGACCGCGACAATCTCCCGGTGCTGTAAGGCGGCCCATGCACGTCTTGGAGCGCCATCGGGAAACATGGGAAATGTTTTTTATCGATGACATTCGTTCACTCCCGGAATAACTATGACCGCAATCCCTTTTACAGATCCCGGGTCCAGCGCAAAACCTTTCCGATGGGTTCCCGAAGCCGTGTTCATCCTCTGTTCCCTGTTGCTCTTCTTTGTCCTATTTTATCACCGCTGGCCTTTGTTCGAAGACCATGGAATCTTTCACTATGCGGCCTGGGGCATTGCGCAGGGATTGGTCCCCTACGTGGATATCGTGGATGTCAACTGGCCGGGGATCTATGTCATCCATTATCTTGCCCGGCTGATCAGCGGCTCCAGTCCGCTGGGGCTCCGGCTGGTGGACTCCCTTCACGTGGCGGCGGCTTGCGCCGTGCTTTCCTTCGTTCTGGGAGAACTTGGGGTTGGCCGTCCCCTCCGCATTCTGTGCCTCACCGCGTACCTGATGAGTTACTTTTTCGGGGGCTACAACAACACGGCCCAGCGCGAAAGTTTTGGGCTCGGCATGCTGCTCCTGGGTTGCTGGCCCTGGGTGCGGATCGGCCGGCATCGACGTCCGCCCTCCGTCATCTGGTTTTTCCTGTCCGGCCTGCTGATGGCCTCGGCGGTCTTCATTCGGCCCCAGGTGGCTCCGCTCGGTCTGGTATTCGTGGCCTGGGGATTCCTGCCTGACTGGAGAAACCGGAGCGCCTGGTGGCCCCTGGTGGCGTACGGGGCCGGGGGTGTACTTCTCTGCTCTCTTGGCGTGGTCTGGCTTGACCGGCTCGGCAGCCTGCGGGGATTCTGGGATTGGTCCGTGGCGTTTGCGCTCACCGAGTACAAGGCCTGGCGCCTGCCCTTGGCGAGCATGGCCGGATATTTGATCCGCAACGTCACCACCCGGGGCGGCGGGTTCTCCACGCTTCTCCTGCTGGCGGCACTCGGACTGCTTCTCCGGGAACGGGATTGGCGGGCGCTCCTGCGCTCACATATCCGGGTTTTGGCGTTGGGAGGGGGTACTCTGGTCGCGTCCGTGCTGATTGCCTGGTCACAATCCAAGGGCGTCCCGTACCACTGCATTCCTCTCCAGTGGGCCCTTGCGCTGAGCGCCGGCCTGCTGCTCTCCATGACACGCACGGCCGGATGGCTGGAATACCATGGCCGTACAGTGATTGCAGTCTGCGGGCTGACCCTGGGACTCTTCGCCTGCACGCTGCATGTGATCGGGATGTCTCCGACGCTTTCCGCGCGGTGGCGTCCCTGGTCCTTCCAGCCCACGGACGGAACGTTGATGGCGCGGCGCCTTACCCCTTTCTTGGCGGCCGGCGAGACCGCCGTTCTTTTTGACGCCAGCGCGTACACTTTCTGGGCTGAATTGGAAAGGCCCGCGCCCTTTCCGTATATTGCGGGAGTGTACTACTGGCTTCTAGCCCTCGGACCGGATCATCAGAGATGCCGTATCATTTTGGACGACCTGGCCCTGGCGCTAAACCGTTCATCGGTGCGCTTCTTCATTGTGGAAATGGTTCCGGGTTCGTGTCCTGACCAATCCGACTCTCCGGAAACAATGCTCCGATACAACCAGGCTGTGCCGGCCATCATGGAGTCGGCTTTCCGAGAGCGCCCGGACCTCTCCAGTGAACGATTCAAGGTCTTTGAGCGACACCCTTGACGACCGCACAGGAAGAGATATTTTCCACCGGCTCTCCCTGCACGCTGGTGCCATCCAGGAGCGCCCGGTGGGCCACAGCGATCCGGTCACCGGCTTTGAGTCCGCTCGCATCCGGGGCAGATTCCACTGCATACACCTGGGGCAGCAGCGCCCGCCGGTAGGGCAGAATCGCGATCGGGACCGGCGGTTCGAGGGCTTCCTCCCGACGGGCTTCCACTTTGTATTCCGGAGGATCGATGTGGTGCCACGGCCGTTCTCCGACGCTCGCGTAATGTACACCTTGCTCGTCACGCACAGGAGCAGATGGGCGGGCCGGTTTGCTATTTCTGCTATTCCTGAAATTTCTTCGGGACTTGTCGGGGGATTGCGGATGATTGTAGAGTGCGGGGCTATCGGGCCGGCGGCGGCCCGGATGATCCGCCGAACGGGCGCTGGAGACAGAGATGAAAACAATCGGACAGATGATGGCGCGGGCCTGGCTGGTTCTGCTGCTGCTGGGGTGGGCCCTGGCGGTGTCGGGCTGCGATGACTCCTCGGGAAGCAGCCGCGACCCCGAGCCGGAGGCGGAAGAAGAGGTCCAGGAGGCGACAAACAGTTCGACCGGAACGGTCACCCGGTCCATCGTGGCCTACGGCGACAGCATTACGAGCGGGGAGGCGGATCCGGGATCGGAGTCCTATCCTTCGCGGCTGTCCCGGATCATCGGCGAAACGGTGGTGAACCGGGGCGTGGGGGGCATCAGCACCTGCCGGGCGTCCAACAGCGTGGATTCCATCCTGACGCGCAAGCCCCGGATTGTGTTGATTCTGCTAGGAACGAACGATGCCCTGGCCTATCACGTGCTGGCCAATTCCAAGGAGTGCCTGCGGAACATTGTCCGTCAGGTCCGGGCGGCGGGAGGGAAACCCATCCTGGCCACGATTCCTCCGATGACCGGCGACATGAGCGTCCTGATGACGCGGGTGGACGAGATGAACGGCCACATCCGCTCGCTGGCGTCGGAAGAAGGCGTGGCCCTGGTGGATGTCGCCGCGGAATTCGGGTCGGGCGAGGGCTTGATGCTGGCCGACGGATTCCATCCCAACGCCACCGGGACCCAGATCATCGCCTTTGCTTTTGCCGGCGCGCTGTAGGCCGGTTGCGGTTGTCCGGATTCCGCCGCGCGGATTCGCCGGCCATGTGAGGGTACGGGGCGCAACCCTTCTTCGGTTGGCCCTACTTCCGGTGAGCCGGGGACGGCGGGGCGACCCACAGGTCAGGATAGAAATCGCCCAGACGGTCATGGGTAATCTGCAGCCAGTTCTCGACCGTTTTGAGGTCAGGCGCGAATTTTCCGATCCATACCTCCACGCCGGGCCCGCCGGCTCCGATCAGATTCGCGCCCGGACGGCCGATTTCGTAGGGGCCGGTCAGGGTGAAAAACCGGCGGTGATTGCTCCAGCGCGGGTGGTAGACTTCGAAGCCCTTCATTTCGGGGGGGGACCCGATGGGGACGCTCCAGGACGTGTTTTCGGTCGGATCGTGGAAGATGAGGTTGCGGTGCGGGTTGTCGAATATCCAGACGAGATAGCTGTTGTCGGGGGCGATGGACGTCCAGCACCCGCGCCCCAGATAGGTCCAGGAGCGATTGGGCAGTTCCGCGAAGCCGGCGCGGGGATGGATGAACTGGCCGCAGGCCCGCGTGCCATCGGCGGACAACTGCAGGCTGTTGAAGGTGAACTTGGCGAGATCCCAGACCACTTCCCGTACCGACGGGTCGTCAAGACGCACACGATGCAGGGTCTTGGCGTGATTGCGTTCCTTCCCCGACGTGCCGTTGTCGGCCATGTAGACCCAGACGGCGCCGGTGGCCGGGTCCTGCCAGGTGGCGGCGGCATAGCCTGCCCCGAGCCGCCGCGGCCGCCCGCCATCCCAAGCGACCGCAAAGGCCTCCCGCGTGGTTTGGCGGCTGTACACCACATGCCGGCCGTCCGGCGTGAGCATGGGCCGGTGGTAGTTGGTGACGGTGTTCACAATGGGGCGCGGCCCCCGCCCGTCTTCCGTATCCAGGCCCATAAGGACCAGGCGGCTGCCATCGCAAAAAGGGTCGTCCCCGTCTCCGTCCACCTGCTGAATCCATACCAGCCGCGCCGGTCCGCCGACGAATTCGCGGAGGCTCTGCCCGGCCGGGTCCGGGGCGCCGGATTTCCTGGCCCGCGAGCAGGACATCGGGCCCGCCAGGAGAAGGGAACAGAAGAGAAGCAACCCCAAGCGCATCCAAATTTGTTTTGTCCGGCCAGCCATGGAGATCAGGCGCTCAGCAGTTTGGGGAGATAGTAGAGGGCGGTGGCGAGCAGGTTGAGTGCGATGGAATACGCGATGGCGCCTTGCCACGCGCGCCGCCAGGGGGCGTCGGCGTCGCGCTGCATGCCGCGGGCGGCCAGCACGGCGAGCACAGGGAGAAAATCGAGCGCGTAGCGCATGCCGTTGATTTGCCAGCCGCCCATGGCGTTTTTGTTCATCATGACCGCCAGGGCGCAGAGGCCGATGCCGCCCCACGCCGCCCAGTCCAGGAGCGGACGTTCTCGAAACCGGTTCCGAAACGCGAAAAACAGGAACGGGCTGGCGAAGGTCAGCGAGGTGCCGGCGCGGCTGATGTCCGGGATCATCAGGTCGGGATCGTTGAACTCGATGACGAAACCCTGGAGAAAGAGACGGACAAAATTGGACGGGACATAGGCCAGGCTTTGAACGCCCCACTTGTCCAAGCGGGTCAGATACCAGCTGTACTCGGGGATGTAGGCATAGCCGCAGTCGAGCAGGTTGCCGAAGCGGATCCAGTTGTAATAGAGATAGATTCCCAGGGCGAGGGCGAGGGCGGGGACGGAAGCCAGGACGGCCTTGAGAAAGCGCCGGGAAAGCAGGGGCTCGCCGGGGCGGAGCATCAGAAGCCAGGCGAAGGGCAGGGCCAGCACCGTCAGCTGGCGAGTGAGGAAGGCGGCGCCCATGGCAAGACCGATCCATGCGCCGGAGCGATGCGCGGCGGCGGCCTCCAGGGCAAGGAACACCAGGACCGTGGCCAGCACATGCGCGAAGTACGTATCAAACGAAAAGCGCACCACCAGCCAGAACACCGTTCCGAACAGAAATCCGGCGGTGGCCCATGCCGCCGTGTCGGTTCGGATGCCGAGGGTCCGGAGCAAACGGAACAGCGCGGTTCCGGCCAGCGCGCCCAGCAGCGGGGTCAAAAGCATGGTCGGCAGGTTCACACCGAACACCGCGACAAGCGGAATCAGGAAAAAGGCGGGAAACGGAGGAAACGGCGAGTAAAAGCGCCCGTGGAACTCCGCGATGTCCTTGTAGAACGCCTCGTGGAATTCCACCCGCCCCTGCAGCATCTCCGCGGCGAGGCGGACATGGGTGTGGACCTGGCCGTGTTCGGCGATATGGCCGGCTTCGCGCAGGACGGGCAGAACATTGAAGATTCCGAAGACGAGCGCAGAGACCAGAAACACCGCTAGGGCGGGATGCCGCCCGGCGCGGCTGGAGATCCAGTCCATGGCGGCGGACCGGTTCATGACGCGGCGGGCGGGAGCCACTGCTTCCGGACCGGGTCAAATTGCTTGAGGATGCGGGCCGGCGCGCCGGCGGCGATGGAAAAATCTGGCAGATCGGACGTGACTACGGAATTGGCCCCGATCACGCAGTGGCGGCCGATCCGGATGTTCCCGACGATGACGCAATGGGCGCCGATCCACGAATCCGGGCCGACATGGACTTCGCCGCAGATCCGGAGCGGCTGTTCCCGGATGCTGCTGGCGGGATCGTCATAGCCGTGGTTGTTGTCGGCGATGAAGCAGCCCTCGGCGATCATCGTGTTGGCACCGATGACCACCCGGTTGACGCAGGAGATCTGGGAAAAATTGTTGATGAAGCAGCGGTCTTCCAAAACGATTTCCGGGGAGAAGGTTTGAGGCGGGTCGGTCCACGGGTAACCGGTCAGCGCCCGCAGGGTGACGTGGTTGGCGATGGAAACCCCATGGCCCAAACGGATGTGCTTTGGACCGTACAATTGCAGCCCGTCGCCAATGGATATCCCAGGTCCGGCTTCCGCAAAAGTTCCGATCCAATAATGCCGCAAACACAATCGCCGGAATTTGTGCAGGGCGGCGAATCCACCGCCGATCCAATTCAAGACACGCATCCGATATTCTCCCTGTCCACCGGGCCGGAATCAGAATCCATAGGACATGCCCAGGCCAAACATTTCATATTCCATGGGAAAAGAGCCGTAGCGTCCGACCCGGGAGCCCGGAGAGAAATAGGCCCGGGCATCCACTTCCGCATCATAAAGGCGGCGCCAATAAGCCTGGGCATGCCAATGATCATTGATGGCGTAATCGAGGGCGAGGGCGAGATAATATCCGTCGGTGTCATCCACTTCGAAGCGGTATCCAGGGCCGATGGCGGCCCAGGCGGGATTGACGTCGAAATCGGCGAAATACCGGACCCAGCCCGCTTCGGCCATCGGTGTGAAGCGTGTGGAGTTCGGATAGCGAGCAAACAGATAGAGCATGGGGCCCCACAGATGAACATCCCCGTCGGTGCCGTACCGGGTTTGCTCCACGTTGCCCCAGTCGCGGGTTTTTGCGGCGACGTGATCATACGTGAGGCCAGCTCCGACATAGGGTATGACTCGATACTGGATGTACAGTCGCGGGGCGTAGTCCTGGATTTCATCGAGTCCCCACACGCTGCCGATGAAATTGATCCGGACGTTATTGTTGTTGCGCCCGTTGGATCCTGTGCGGCGGGTGTCCTTGAGGGTGAAGTGGTGGATACGCGCGCCGAGTTCCAGGCGGCCGTCGTACCATGAGGCAGTTTCTTCTTCCCGTTCGGCCGCATGGGATTGCCAGGAAAAGCCGTGTGTTTCGGGGGCGGTGCGGCTGCCGGACTGGGCCAGCACGGCCGGAGCAGCGCCAAGCAGGCAGAAGAGAAACACGATCCCGGCGTTCGATGCGTTCATCTTGGACTCCTACTCTTCCAACAGTCCGGCGGCGGCCAGCCGGTCCGCCGCCTCCCGGATGCGGGAGAAAGGCAGATCGGCACGGTCGGCGATCTCCAGCAGCGACGGTCCGCCGTCGGACTGGTTCAGCACCCACAGCATGGCCATCTGCTGTTCGTGGCGTTCGTTGGCGCCGCCGAGTAAATCATACAAGCCCCGGCGGCCGAGCTGGGGTTCGCCGTACGGGCATTGATTGCGGAAGGTCGCGTTGCCCTCCACCACGGCGACGGTATCCAGCAGCCGTCGCAAGGAGTCGGCCAAAGACTCGGGCCGGATGAAATCGAGGTTGTCGGCCGAGGTGTGGTATTCGGGGAAGGTGCCATGGGGCGACCGCATGAACAGGCCGACGGGGAGATTGAAGCCGGGCGAACCATACTGGCGTTCGTCGTAGCCGTAGGGCGAAAACGGCAGCACGGCATGGGGGCGCCCGCTGCGACGGAGAATATGGGCCGCGGCCCGGTCGATGACGGCGTCGCCGCGGCGGCTCTGCTTGTAGGTGGGCGTGCCGGGATCCCCCAGGCAGGACAGCACCAGCCCGTGGCGGATCCGGTCCGCCGTTTCGCGGTTGCGGGCGAGCCAGGTGATGGAGCCGATGGTACCTGGAATGAACAGGAACCGATAGGTCAGGCAGCGGGAAACGCCGGCCAGGAGCGCCGCCAGCCGAGCGGCCACGACCATGCCCGAGGCGTTGTCGTTGGCCAGCGACGGATGGCAAATGTGGGTGGAAAACAGGAATTCGTCGGGTTTCGCTCCGGGCAGAACCAGTTCCCCGTAGGTCAGGTGGCCGGGTTTCAGGTCTGCATCAATGCAGACGTCGTATTTTCCGGGGACCAAGGATTGTTTCCGGGAGTCGCTCAGGCAGAATCCCCAGGTCTCGTGGTAGTAGGAGGTGCGGTAGGGGATCCAGTCCGGATGATCGGGCAGGCTGTGCAGATGCGGCCGGAGTTCGTCCAGCGTCATGGTTTGGCGGACGGGCCGGCTGTAGCCGACCACATGCAGATTGTGGTTCCGGAAATCAACGACCGTTCGGCCCTGTGGGTCCCGGATCCAGGCCTCGCGAATGGTCCACTCCGGCGGCACGGTCCAGTCCAGGACCGGGGTGCCGCTGGGCACTTCGTGAATCCGGAGCGGAATTTGCTCCGACAGGATGGCGAGGGTTTGCCGGTTGCCTTCGCCGGTGAGGCTGCGGCAGATGGGAAACAGGCGAGCGGCGAGATCGAAGAGTCCGCCTCCTTCGCGTTCGGCGTCGAAGGAATCGCAGAGGGAGCGGAGGCTGGCGGACGGATCGTTCATGGCGGATTATCCGGTGAAATCGGGGAACAGGCGGTCTTTGGCCGAGAGGACGCGCGGCGGGGCGGGCCAGGCGATGCCGAAGACAGGATCGTCCCAGCGCACGCCGCGGGCGCATTCCGGGGCGAACGGGGCGGACATCATGTAGAGCAGTTCGGTTTCGGGTTCCAGACTGAGAAATCCGTGGGCGCACTGTTCGGGGATCAGCAGGGCACGGCGGTTGGCGGCGGAGAGTTCCTCGGCGACCCATTGCTTGAATGTGGGAGAAGCGGGCCGCAGATCGAGGATGCAGTCCCACACGCGGCCGGCGGTACAGCGGACGATCTTCTGTTCAGGGCAGGGGGCAGCCTGAAAATGCATGCCGCGGAGGGTGAATGCCTCGCGGTTGAAGGACACGCTGCACTGGGCCACCGGAAAATCTACGCCATGGCGCCGGAGTTCCTCCCGGCAAAAGGTCCGGGCGAAAAACCCGCGTTCGTCTTCCAGCGGATCCACATCGATCCGAAACGCGCCCGGGATGAGCAGGGGGAGCAGTTTCACGGCAGAACTTGAAGTTCGGGGATCGGCACGACGAATTTCCCGCCCCATTCCCGGATGCCTTTCATCTGCTCCATGATTTCGTCCCGGAGGTTCCACGGCAGGATGAGCAGGAAATCCGGTCGGGCTTCCATAATTCGCTTCGGCGGGAAAACCGGAATGCGGGTGCCGGGCAGGAACTTACCGTGCTTGTGGGGACTCCGGTCCACGGTGAAGGCGAGCAGGTCGGTGCGAACGCCGCAATAGTTGAGCAGAGTGTTGCCTTTTGCCGGAGCTCCATAGCCGGCCACGGTTTGTCCGGCTTCCTTGGCCGCGATCAGGAACTTGAGCAGATCGCGTTTAACCTTCCGCACTTTGCTTTCAAAGCCCAGATACCCGTCCAGACGGGTCAGGCCGGCCTGTTCCTCCCGGTCCAGGATGCGGGCCACGCCGGGTTCCAAGGACAGGCGGTTGTTGGCGGTGTGGCGGATGAACAGCCGTAGCGACCCGCCATGGCTGGGGAGTTCCGCCACGTCAAAGACGGTCAGTTCGTGAGCGGCGAAAATCTGCTGGGTCGTATAAAGCGACAGATAGGAATAATGCTCGTGGTAAATGGTGTCGAATTCGTTGTGCTGGATCAGATTCAACAGGTGGGGAAATTCGAAGGTGGCGACGCCCTCCGGCTGCAGCAGGATCCGGAAGCCTTCGACGAAGTCGTTGATGTCCGGCACGTGGGCAAGCACGTTGTTGGCCGCCATAAGGTCGGCGGAATACGCGGGCGCCAGGGCGCGGGCGGTTTCGGCGCCGAAGAAGCGGATTTCGGTGGGAATGCCCTTGGCGGCAGCGGCCTCGGCGCAGTTCCGGGCGGGGTCGATGCCCAGCACGGGAATGCCGGCCGCTTGGAAATACTGGAGCAGGTAGCCATCGTTGCTGGCGACCTCCACGACGCGGTGGCTGGGGCCGAGTTCAAAGCGCCGGATCATGGCGGCCGCGTAGTCCCGGGCATGCGCCAGCCACGAATCGGAGAAGGAGGAGAAATAGGCGTACTGGTCGTTGAAGAACGACTGCGGCGTCTGGACCGGCGGGAGCTGCACCAGGAGGCACTGTTCGCACACCCGGGCGTGCAGGGGATAGAAGGGCTCCATCTGGTCCAAGGCCTCAGCGGGCAGATAATCGTTGGCGACCGGGGAGACGCCCAGATCCACGAATGTGCGCGTCAAGTCAGTTCCGCAGAATCGGCAGGTTGGCATGATGACTCACTCCCACACTTTCCAGGGAGCGTGGCCTTCGGTCCACATCCGGTCGAGATCAATCTTGTCCTTCAGGTGGTCCATGCACTGCCAGAAGCCGTCGTGTTGGCAGGCGACCAGCTGGCCATCCCGGGCCAGGCGCTCCATCGGATCGGCCTCCCAGAACGTCGCGTCGTTCTCGATGTAGTCCAGCGCCCCGGGTTCGAGGACGAAGAATCCGCCGTTGACCCAGGCGTTGTCGCCCTGGGGTTTTTCGCGGAAGGAAGCGATGCGGACCTGGCCCTTGGCCAGGCGGAAGGAGCCGAACCGTCCGGGCGGCTGCACGGCCGTCATGGTGGCGAGGGCCTTCTGCTCATGGTGAAAGGCGATGGTGCGGCGGATGTCCACGTTGCTGACGCCGTCTCCGTAGGTGAAGCAGAAGGTTTCGTTGTCCAGATAGGGAGCCACTCGTTTCAGGCGGCCGCCCGTGCCGCTGTTTTCGCCGGTATCCACGAGGGTGATGCGCCAGGGTTCGACCGTGTGCTGGTGGATGGTGGTCTTGTTGCGCTTTAGATCAATGGTGACATCCGAATTGTACAGGAAGTAGTTGGCGAAGTACTCCTTGATCATATGGCCCTTGTAGCCGCAGCAGACCACGAAATCGTCAATGCCGTGGGCAGAGTAGATTTTCATGATATGCCAGAGAATCGGCTTGCCGCCGATTTCCACCATCGGCTTGGGGCGGGCCGTGGTTTCCTCGCTCAGGCGGGAACCATACCCCCCCGCCAGGATGACTGCTTTCATACGTATTCTCCTGCATCAATCGGGGAAATGGATTTTGACATTTCAGACGGATTTATCGGTTTTCACCCGGCTTGAGACGGTCACCATCACCCGATTGCACCCGGGTCGCATCCATGATGCGCCAGCCGGCGTTTTTTAAGCTGCCCGTTTCCACATCTCGCGTATTAATGAACACCATCAAGGTGCCATCATCTCCAGCATTCAGAGATTTCTGTCGCCAGCTGGCTCCGTTTCCCGGGAGGACGTATTCCATGTTGATTTCCCGGTTGCCACCGCTGTAATCCGGACCGTAAAGATCATGATGCAAGCGTCGGGAACCGATGCCAAATCTCCAGTGCGGCAGACTGGACGGAATCACGACCCGCACACTGTTGGCTCTGGGTTCCCATAAAAATGATGCCCTTGGCTGAGCCGCTGGCGCGGGAGCTGGAGCGGCAGGGGAAGAAGACTCTTCTGCATCCGTTGGAGCAGATGCCGGTTCCGCTGATGCGGGAGGCTCGACGGCCACCTCATTCAATTCGTTCATGGTGATGACCGCGCTGCCGGAGTCTGATGAGCTGGATAATCCATCCAATTCACAACCGGAAACGATCAGTTGAATGCCAACGAGCAGGCAAGGCAAAAAACGGAATTTCCAGCAAGGGGCATTTGTTAAGTTCATGAATACTTCTAACATGGAACAAAAACGAGGGTCAAGCATCCGGCATCCGGGCCATGAAACATTGATGAATGATCATCCTCTCGAAAAGCAAGCGGCAACGGACATGAGGTGCGGAAATACTCATTGTTGTCATGGCGGGATGGGATTGGCTGCAGCGCGCCGGCATCGCCCCATGGGTTTTGGGATGAACCATGAGGCTTTCCGGATCCGGCCGGATTGTGCCTGCGCAAACTTGGCGTCCTTACTCCCTTCGGCGGTTCCCGGCCCGATTTGACTTCGGGGCTTTGGTGGGCGTTTGGGATTGGCGGGTGCCGGTTGCATGCCGTGCTGGAGGCCATGATGCCCATTCCGGGATTAATTAAAACGTTCCAGGGAGAAGCCGGGACGCTGGTGAACCGCATGTCAGAGACATGGTCCAATGTGCCGGCACAGCGTCTTTGTGAAATTTCCATTGACGGTGTACCCTTTGGAACCATAGTTTCCTCACAATATGAGAAAGGGAATCCTCAGAGCCTGTTCTGCGTATTCGGGGGCACTGTTTTCCTTTGTTGTTATTGTTGTCTTTTTTGTTTCTTTTTACGGGCATTGGCCGCTTTGGGAAGACCATGGCCAATTTCATCGGATTGTTTTTGAAGTATCACAGGGACTGAGACCATATGTCGATATTCCGGAATTCAATTGGCCTGGGATATACGGGATACACTATCTGGCCAGGTTGATCAGCGGGAGTTCGGCGGTCGGTCTGCGGGTGCTTGATTCGATATTCGTCTTTTCCGCCTGTTTTGCGCTGCTATTTATCTTACGCGAGGCAAAGGCGGGTTTCGCCGTGCGTCTGCTGTGCGTCAGTGCATATTTATTAAGCTACTACATGGGAGGCATGGGCAATACGGCCCAGCGCGAAAGCTTTGCGGCACCGGCCATCCTGCTGGGCCTCCTGCCTTGGATTCGTGGGGCCAACGCAGATCAGCCGGTGTCGGTTCCATGGTATATCGCCTCGGGCATTGGCATGGCAACAGGGGTATTGATCAAGCCTACGGTTTGGCCACTTGGCTTTGTCGCGGTTCTTTGGGCTGTCTGGCGCGAGTTGTTCCGAGGTCAAACCTGGGTCCGCTTGATTGCATGCGGTGCGGGAGGTTGTGTGCCCGTGCTATTGGCCGGGGGGTGGCTTTGGAAGAACGGAGCGGTTGAAGGGTTTTGGAGATGGGGCGTGCACTTTACCAGTTCTTCCTACAGCACGTGGCAGTTGTCGCCCGGAGAGCTGGCCTTGTACATTGTTCGTAATGTATCAACCCGGGGATCTCCCTTTTGCTCTTTCTTGTTTGTGGTGGCCTTGATTTCATGGTTTGCAGCAAATCGTAAGCGGGCCGACAAGTTCTCGCCAAGCCGTCTGATGATTTTCGGTCTGGCCATCTTGGTCGCCTCGGTCGCCATAGTCTGGATGCAGTACAAGGGCACGGTGTACCACTGCATCCCGCTGCAATGGGCTTTCGCCCTGAATGCGGGAATCATACTGGTGCAGGTGCCGTGGGCGCAAAAACTGGAACTGCGCAAGCGAACGGTGTTGGCCTGGTGCACGGCAGGTCTTTTTATGTTTGCCCTTTTCATGGCGGGCGTTGGGATGCAGCGTCCGGAGGGTGGATTTTGGCGTCCATGGAGTTGGGCGCCGACTCCGGGCACCCAGCTTGGCCGGCAAATGAAATCTGTTCTCCGCCCTCGGGAAACGGCCGTGGTATTTGATTATCAAGGACAAAACATCCTGGTTGCACTTGAGCGGGTGTCTCCATACCCATATCCAAACGGCATGTATGTTCTCTTGTCGGCCACCTATCCCCACAACCCGCTGTGGGCGACCCTGCTTGAAGAGTTGGAGCTTGCCTTGCAAAGGCCGGAAGTGCGGTTTTATGTTTTCGAAGAAGTTCAGGACATCTGGCCTGAAGCGGCTCAACTGGTGAAGCCTTTGCTGAATGGCCGTCCGGTTCTGCAACATATTCTGAATACCCAATTCCATGTGAATGATCAGTTGTCCAGCAGGCGTTTTATGGTTTACGAAAAGAAACGGGATGACAAGGTCAACCGATACGAGTCTGCGACAACAGTTCATTTGCCATCTACGGAATAAACCAGGAGACTCATGAATATATTAGTGACCGGAAATATGGGGTATATCGGGCCCGCGGTGATTGCGCATCTTCGATCGGTTTATCCGAATTCAATGCTGGCGGGACTGGATATGGGATATTTTGCGCATTGTCTGACCCATGCGCATCTCCTGCCGGAGTGTCGTCTGAACCGGCAGCACTTTGCCGATGTCCGAAATTGTCCGGGCGAGTTGCTGAAGGATGTGGATGCCGTTGTCCACTTGGCGGCCATTTCCAATGACCCGATGGGCAAAGCCTATGAGGCCATGACATACGACATCAATTATCGTGCCAGTGTTGAACTGGCCCGTCGGGCTCGCGAGGCCGGCGTGTCTGCATTCGTTTTTGCCTCCAGTTGCAGCATGTACGGTTATGCCGAGGGTGGTCCCCGCACGGAACAGGACGCCTTGAATCCGTTGACGGCCTATGCCAAGTCGAAGGTGATGACGGAACAGGGGCTTCAACCGCTGGCATCGGATGGATTCAAAGTGACGTGCTTGCGTTTTGCCACCGCCTGCGGCATGAGCCCTCGCCTGCGTCTGGATCTTGTGCTGAATGATTTTGTCGCGTGTGCCGTGGCCAGTCGGACAATTACCATTTTGAGCGACGGCACGCCGTGGCGGCCGCTGATTAGCATCCGCGACATGGCCCGTGCCATCGAGTGGGCCATCCGCCGCGATGCCGCAGTGGGCGGGAATTTCCTGGCTATTAATGCAGGATGCAACGAATGGAATTTTCAGGTAAAGGAATTGGCACAGACCGTGGCGGACGTCATTGCCGGGGTCGAAATCTCCGTTAACCGTGACGCCCCCCCCGACAAGCGGTCTTACAAGGTTTGCTTCGATCTGTTCAAGAAGCTGGCGCCGGATCACCAGCCGCAGGCCAAGTTGCGGGATACCATCAGCGAATTGCGCGACGGACTGCAAGCGATGAATTTCCAGAACGCCAATTTCAGGGAGTCGAATTATATGCGGCTCAAAGTCCTGGCTCAGTTGCGGGAGTCCGGCTTGCTTAGAGACGACCTGGCCTGGGCATGAAGATTCAGATGGATTCCTTACTGCGGCCTTAATACTTGGCTGAAAGTGCGGCTGGCCTCCTGGGTGCGCGGCGGGGGATGGAGGGGATCGCGCGCGCCTTGCCGCCAGCCCCGGAGATAGGGCCGGAGGCCATACCCGTTGCCTTCGAAGACGAAGCGCGCCACGATGTAGGTGGCGTGGATCCAGCCGGTCAGCCAGCGGTGGCGGTGGAACTTCCGGCGGAAGATGGATTCGCTGCGGCCGTAGTTGTGCCAAAATGTGGGGTTGGGGGTGCCGGCGCCGGTGGTCTTGGAGATTTTGTGCCAAACATGCGCATCGGGCACGTAGCGGATGCCGAATCCCGCTTCGCGCGCGCGCAGGCACAGGTCATAGTCTTCATACATGAAGTGGTAGTCGGGGTCCATCAGGCCGGTGGTTTCGAGCATGGCGCGGCTGAACATAATGACGCAGAACGTGGCATAGTCCAAGTTGCAGGGCCGGTCGAAGCGGCCGTCGTCGGACCCGCGGGTTTTGCGCATGGTGACCACGGGGGGAAAGCGCCGGAATACGGAGCCGGCGGACCAGATCGTATCGGGGTGGCCGTGGTAGTAGATCTTGGGCACGAGCAGACCGGCGCGGGGATGCTCCAGGGCGGCGGTGACAAGATGTCTGGCGAAGCCGGGCTCGACCGTGGTGTCGTTGTTCAGGATGAGGACATATTCCGCCCCGTGGGTCAGGGCGTGGCGGATGCCAACATTAAAGCCGCCCGAAACGCCGGCGTTGGGCTCCAGCCGCAGCACGCCGCAGCCCGGGACGCTGTCCATGACCTGCCGGCAAGCGGACATCTCGCTGCCGTTGTCCACGTACAGCACGGTGAACGGCCGGTAATCCACCCGGGCGAGGCTGTGCAGGCAATCGATGGTAACATCGGGGTGGTTGTATCCGAGTACAACGGCCCAGACATGGGGGCGGGAGGGGGACGACGGCGTTTCCATGCATCAGCCTTTCTTGCGGCACGAATCCAGTTCCCGGACGAAAGCGCGGTATTCCCGGCGAAAGCGTTCGCGGGTGTGGAATTCCCGCGCCCAGGTCCACGCGGCGCGGGCCATGGCCTCCAGGTCGGCGGGCGGCGCGGCGGACAGGTTCAGGACCGCGGTCCGGATGGATTCCACCGAGGCGTCCGGCAAGGCCACCCCGCGGTCCGGGGCGATGTCCACGCTGGCTTCCCGGGTGACCACGGGAATCAGGCCGGCATGCATGGCGGTGAGGACGCAGCCGCCCCCGCCTTCTGAGCAGGAGGGATAGACCATGGCGAGGCATTCGAGGGCCAGTTCGCGGAAGCGCGGGCCGGCGACATCCACCCAGCCCGCGGTGAGAATGTTTGGGGTTCTATACAACAGGTCCGCAAACGCTTTGCGGAAGGCGGGTTCCCGTTCGATGGGGCCGCAGACCGTCAGGTGCAGGTCCGGCAGACCGGCGAAGGCTTCGAGGACGAGATCGAGGCCCTTGTGGACAAAGCCCTCGCTGCCCAGCCACAGGAACCGGCGGCGGGCGGCGGCCAGGTCGCGCCCGTCCGGAAACGGATACTCGAAAGCGTTGGACAGTCGGATGCGGCGGATCGGTTTGCCGGCGAAGGCGAATGACTCGATGGTGAACTCGTTCCCGAGGACGGTGATCAGGTCGGCGTTTTCCGCGGCGCGGTTGGCTTCGATCTGTTTGAAGGGGGCGAGGGCGATGCCGCGCCGCTGCCGCAGGTCGTCGAGCCGCCGCTGCTGGTTGCCGTTGTGCACGAGATGATGGGCGGTGTCCATGTGCGCGATCTTCAGGCAGGAGGATGGCAGTTGGGCGGCATAGCGGTCGAAATTGCGGCGGACGTCCACATAGATGTCGTAATCGGTGCGCGGGAGCGGGCCGCGCCGCGTCCAGTGGATCACGTCCACCGCATAGCCTTCTTCGCGGAAGGCCTGCGCCATGGCCCAGGTCTCCCAGAAATGGGGATGGCTGTGGGGCAGGTCGCGTTCGGTACGGACGAGAACGGCATCCACGATGTAGGACAGCAGGACGCGCCCGCGCGGGGAGGCGCTGGCGGCCGGCGGCAATTCCACGCAGCGTTCGTTGAGGCCCCGCAGCCGCCGGACGGCGCGGCGCAGGGCCGGTCCGGCGGCGCCGGACAGCCAGGACATGGAGAAGGGCGGCGGCATACCGCAGGGGAGTCAATCACGCGCCTTCCGGCCGCGCAAGGCGGAAGTTGACCACGGGTTTCCGGTGCGGATTTCCGGATTTTCCACGGTGTGGAAAAAGTTTTCCATGGCGTGGAAAACCGATCGCTATTTTTTCCATGGCGTGGAAAATGGGGGCCGGGATTTTCCATGGCGTGGAAAATCCGGAAATCCGATGAGTACCGTGTCCAAACCGTATCAGGCCATTTATCTGTCGCCGCATCTGGACGATGCGGTGCTGTCGTGCGGGGGGCAGCTGGCGGCGCGGGTGCGGCGCGGGGAGCGAGTGCTGGTGGCGACGCTGGCGGCGGGCGATCCGGTGTTGCCGCTGCCGCCGCTGGCCCGGGCGCTGCATGCGGAATGGAAGCTGGACAATTCCTGCGCGGCGCGTCGGGAAGAGGATCGCCGGGCCTGCAACCGGCTGGGGGCGGACAGCCTTCACGAATCTCTTCCGGACGCAATGTATCGGCGGCATCCGGCGACCGGCGAGCCGCTGTATCCGGATCTGAGCGCCGTCTATGGCCGGCCGCACCCGGAGGATGCGGCTCGGGCCGAATGGACGGAGGCGATCCGCCGCCTGCCGGCGGCGGAGGAGGTGGTGGCGCCGCTGGGGGCGGGCGGGCATGTGGATCACCGCCTGGTCCGGCTCGCGGCCGAGGCGGTTCACGGTGACGCGCTGCTCTACTACGAGGATTATCCCTATGCGGGGAAGTGGCGGGCGGTGCGCCGGGAGGCCTGGCCGCCGTGGCGCTGGCGGGCGCGCCGGATTGCGCTGTCGCCGGAGGATGTGGAAGACCGGCTGGCGGCGACGGCGGCCTACGTGTCGCAGACGGCCATGCTGTTTGCCGGGGCCGGGAACCTGGACGCCCATGTCCGGCGCTATGTGCGGCGCGTCGGCGGGGAACGGGTCTGGCGGCGGCGCTAGGCGTCCGGGAAAGGCGGTGGCGCGCCGGATCCGGGGCCGTCGCCGGGTTCGGAGACGGGGGCATGCATGGTCTGGAGGAGATGGCGGATGTCGTCCAACCGGGCGAGGCCTAGGCCGGGCATCGCGGCGAGGCAGGCCGCGCCGGCGAGCAGCAGGGCGGCGAGCGGATGTCCGGGCAGGCCGGCCACCGCACCGTGCAGCGCACCGGTACACAGCAGCACGAACGCCAGGAGCCGTCCGGGGTGCAGCTCGGTCCAGTCCACCCAGCACCACAGGCGGGCGCGGAAGCCGAGATAGAGGGCGAGGCCGCCGTAGGCCAGGCAGCCGGACAGGGCCACGCCGCGCGCGGCGAGCCACGGCGTCAGCAGCAGGCTCAGGATCAGATTGACGCCCGCGGCGCACAGGGTGCCGATGCCGACGATGGTTCCGCGGTCCATGGCGACGAGCGTGCGGCCCGCGATGATGACCAGCAGGTAGAGGCCGGGCAGCGGCGCCACCCAGCGCATCAGGGGGATCGCCTGCGCGAACTGGGGGGAGCTGAGCAGGCGGACGATCGGATCGCGGGCGATCCACAGGGCCAGCACGATCGGCAGGCCGAGGAGCAGGCCGTAGCGCAGCATCATCGTGAAGGCCTTGCGCAGGGGGGCATGGGCGGTCAGGTCGTCCAGATGGCGGGCGGGCACGCGGTTGCGGGCCTTGTAGAATTCGGTGATCAGCAGATCGAGCAGGGCGGTGCCGGTGGCGGTGCCTACCCAGGCCAGGTTGAAGCACAGCGTGTAGTCAGCCACGGTTTCGAGGTTGGTGAAGGCCAGCAGAATGTAGCGGTCCTGCATCTGGAAGATCCATTCGCCCATGATCATGGGCATCAGGGGAATGCCGAAGCGCAGGATGTCGCGCAGCAGCGGACGGGAAGGCGCCTGGGCGAGCAGGTTGCGGGGCTTGACCCAGATCAGGGCGACGGCGAGGCTGCCGGCCAGCCAGACGGTCCACAGCCAGAGCATGAAACTGATGTCAATCTGCATCCACCACATGAAGCCGAGCAGCGGCAGGAACCAGGCGTCGGCGTACAGCAGCATCATCAGGCGCGACTGGGCGTACTGGGAGCGGCCCATCAGGAAATAGACGATCTGGGTCAGGTGCACGGTCAGGAAGAGGATCAGGGCGCAGGCGGCGACCTGGTGGGGAACCAGCCCGACCTTGCCGGGCTGCCAGACCAGCAGCAGCCCCGCGCCGGCCAGGGCGACCACGGCGGCCAGCCGCCCGAACCAGGACATGACCGTCCGCAGCGTCCGGTACTGGTCGGCGGCGGGCCGGCCGGGCAGCTTCCTCAGCATGTATTCCAGGCTGCCCAGCGAAAAGATCAGCGTGAGGAACGACACGGTCAGCATGATCAGCGTGAGCAGGCCGTAGTCTTCCTTGGTCAGCAGGGAGGTCAGCAGCTTGATGCGGACGGGGGCGATCAGCATCCGGATCGCCACATAGCCGAAGCTGGCGAAGAACAGGTTGAAGAGCATGCGGCCCCAGCGCGGCGCGGAGGCGTCGGAGGGAGCTGGATTTCCGGCGTTCACGGTTCCGGGGCCATTCGCCGCCGGTGCCAGGCGATGGTGGCCAGCAGGCCTTCATCCAGGGCGACGCGGGGCCGCCAGCCGGTGAGGGATTCCGTCCGTGCCGCGTCGGCGGTGCGGATCTGTTCCATGGGACGGTCGGCGGCGGGATCGAAGTGCAGGGGGACGGCGGAGCCCGTCAGCCGGGCGATGCGCTCGACGACGTCGCGCACCGGGACCAGCTCGCCGCTGCCGAGGTCCAGGGTGCGGCCTTCGAGGTCCGGGGCCGCGGCCAGCCGGATCAGGCCATCGACCACGTCTTCCACATAGATCCAGTCCACGGGCCGGGCACCGCTGCTCAGGCGCGGCGATTCACCGCGCAGCAGCGACTCAATCACATACGGAACCAGCTTCTTTTCGTCTTTCTGGTCGGGGCCGTACACCATGAAGATGCGGGCGATCACGGCGGGAAAATCGTAGAGCGAATGAAACATGCGCGCGTAGGCGGTGGCGGCGGCCTTGGAAGCGGCATAGGGGGAGGCGGGCGGCGATTGGACCGTGTCGGGCTCCTCCAGGGAGCCGGCCAGGACAAAGCGTTGGCATCCGCCCTGCCGGGCGGCGGCCTCCATCAGATTCACGGTGCTGGCCAGATTGGCTTCGAACGTCGGGCGCACCAGCTCCATGCCCCGCCCGCCGGTGACGCAGCCGGCCAAATGGAAGATCCAATCCGGCTGCACGCGGGCCAGCAGCGCGGCGGTTTCGCCGGGAACGGTCAGGTCGGCGCGGCAGGCCTCCGCGCCGTCCGGGAGACTCTCGGGGTGATGGCGGCTGACGCCGGCGACGCGACGGCCGCGCTCCAGCAGGCGCCGGCAGAGGTGGGCGCCGATGAATCCGGAGGCGCCGGTAACCAGAACGGTCCCGGTTGAATTGTCCGCGTGGGTTCCCATGAAGGATTGCTTGGTTGGCTCTGTCTATACTATAAAGGGTGGCATGAAGGCTAGAAAACTTGAGCGGGGGCGTGGCGCATGAAACTCGTGGTCCAAATGCCGGCGCTGAACGAAGAGGCCTCTATCGGGAGCGTGCTGGCTTCGATTCCCCGGCAAATCCCCGGCGTGGATGAGGTGGTTTTGCTGGTGGTGGACGACGGTTCGACGGACCGGACGGCGGAGCTGGCACGGGCGGCCGGGGCCGTCGTGGTCTCGCATGCGCAAAACCGGGGTGTGGGCGCGGCGTTCCGCACCGGCCTGGCCAAGGCCACCGAACTGGATGCCGACATCATTGTCACGATGGATGCCGACGGCCAGTTCAATCCTGGCGACATCCCCAAGCTGATCGCGCCCGTCCTGAACGGGGAGGCCGATTTTGTTTCGGCCTCGCGGTTCCTGGATCCGGCCCTCGTGCCGGAGATGCCGCCTGCCAAACGCTGGGGCAACGACTTCATGGCGCGCTGGGTCAGTTCCATCACCCACAAACGGTTTTACGACGTTTCCTGCGGTTTTCGGGCCTATTCGAAAAACGCCTACCTGCGGTTGAACCTGCTCGGGAACTTCACCTATACCCACGAAGTGTTCTTGACTCTGGCCTTTGCCGATGTGCCGATCCGGGAAGTTCCTGTCGTCGTGCGCGGCGTGCGTGAACACGGCAAGAGCCGCGTGGCCAGCAACCTGTTTCACTACGGCTGGCGCACGGCGTCCATCATCCTCAAGACCTACCGCGACTACCGGCCGCTGAAGTTCTTCTCCAAGATTGCCGGCGGGCTGGCCGGGATCGGCATGCTGCTGTTGCTGTTCCTGTTGTCGGTCAAGATCCGGACGGGCGGTTTCTTTCCCCACAAGTGGGCGGGCTTCGCGGGTGCGGCCTTCCTGGGAGCCGGCGGCGGAGTGTTCCTCGTCGGCATCGTGGCGGAAATGCTCGATCGCATCCGGACGTCGGCCGACGAAGCCCTTTTCCGGATTCGCCGGGTGGAAGCGGACGTGCGCCGCTTGCTGGGGTCTGGCCCTCGGCCGCCGGCCGGCTCCGGTTCCCCGGCGCCGTAACCGGAGATGACGGCAGGCACGGGCATGGAACTCGTGGCAGGTGGTTTCCTGCTGGCCCTGCGGGTCTGCGGGGCTGGGTGGCTGTGGACCTTTTCGAAACGTGAGTTCCGGCCAGATTCCGGCGGGGAAGTCTTCCTGCTGCGTCTGGGGCAAGTCCTGACGGCGGGGCTCTTGCTCAATCTTTTGCCGGCCCTCGCCCTGGCCGCGTGCGGCGTGTGGACACCGGTTTCAGACTGGGTGTGCTGGTTGATTGTTCTTGCGGCGGGGGGGATCCGCGCAGGCCGGGTTGCAAGAATCTCCGACCTTTCCCTGTGGCGCTTCGGTGGAGGGTTGGCGCTGGTTTGGCTTCTGACCAGTCTGCCGCTTCTGCGGTCGCCCCGTTCCGAATGGCTGGCGGGGGGCTGGGATCCCGGCATCTACCAGAACAATGCGGCGGTCATTGCGCGCGATGGCGGATTGCAGGGCCGGCCAGTCTCCATTTACGCGGCCATGACGGCAGAGGAGCGGACACTCTTTTCCGCCGCGGAAGGCGAGTACCGGGAGATATTCCCGGCGGTTCCCATTCGGCCCGCGGATGGTTCCCTGCCCCTGTATTTTTTCCATCTCACCCCCGTGTGCGGGGCCTGGTTCCTGCGTATGGGCGGCCCGGGCCTGTTGTTCCGCCTGCCGGCAATCCTCGCCCTGTGGGGCCTGCTGCCGATGCTGGCGTTGTGCGGGTCGATCGGAATGGGCGGCTGGCGTCGATGGGGAGTGCTGGCCTGCTGGCTGATCTCTCCCTTGTGGTGGTATCATCAAAGCCTGCCCACCACGGAAATGCTGTATCTGCTGCTCCTGCTGGGCGGGGTTTTGATGTATGTCCCGGCTGCGGCGCGCGGCATCCGGGTGCCTTGGGGCGCGCTGGCCGCCCTGTTCGCGGCCACGATCAACCATCTTAATGCCGCCGTGCTGACCGGGATTCTGTTGGTCGTGGCGGCTTATGTTGAGGGGCAGGCCCGCACGCCCGGACGCATCGCGCGCATCGGACTTGGATTTGGTGCCATCGCCCTGGCCATTGCCTGGAATCTGCATTTTGCCGGGATCACGGTGATGCGGCTGGAAGCGAAAGATCAGGTGCTAAGCATCATCTGGGGTGCCGGAGGTGGTCTGGCAGTCATGGCGCTGATCCTGGCTTGGCGGCCGATTCCGGCCGCCCTTCGGGCCCGGGGAGGCCGCTGGATTTGTTTCGCTGGCGCCGCGGCGGGGATCATTCTGGCCGGGATGGCGCTGGGCGCGGCCGTTGCACCTTGGCGGCCGGCCATGATCGAGGCGGCTTGGCGACTGCCCGGGGGACGAATACTGGTTTATCTGCTCCATATCCTGCCTTTCCAGGGGGCGTTGGCCATGGCGTGGGCTGGCATCGGATGGACGTGGCTTCTTCTGACACGGAATGACGCCTGGCGGCCGACTCAGATCATGGCGGCGGGACTGGGCCTCATTTGCTTCGTACTGTGCTTGCAGCCGGGCATTGCCGCAATCTATCCCTGGGCCTTGCGGCGCATCGTGGTCTTTTGGGTGCCGCTGCTGGCTTGGCTTCAGGCCTTTGTCCTTGTGCGCATGGTCCAGGTCGTCCAGCAGCGGGGCGGAGGATGGCGGTGGGCGGTTATGCTGATTTTGGTTCCGCCGTTGGCGGGAGGATGTCGGCTTGCCGCGGCCGCGCATCGCGTTGGGGATTACCCCGGATTTAACCAGGTGCGGGCTTCGTGGGAACAAGTGATCGCCCCCAACGACGTGGTGGTGGCGGACGATGCGCGCTGGGGCACGCCGCTGCTGCTGGCGGGCGGGCGCGACGTGATCAATGGCAGTTTGCTCTGGCAAAGCCAGGATGTTGAATTCCAGCGCCGTTTCATGGCCGCCTTGCAGCGTCTGCGCGAGACAACCGGCCGCCGGGTGCTTTGGCTGACCAGTACGGACAGGGAACGGGGCATCTATCCGGTGGATCTGGGCGGGGCGGATGCTCCATTGGTGGAGATGTCGTATGCCTTCCACACGGTGATCCATAGTGCGCGGGGCGATGAATATGCCGTGGCCTCGCGGGAACGCCGGTTCCGGCTGTATGACTGGGACGGGACCTGTTCACGACCGGAGGAATGATGACGGGATTTTGGAGGCGCGGATTCGTGCATCGGAATGCTGACCCGGCCCGACCCGGCCCGCCTCCCGGATCGGTGCAAAGGAAGACCGCCCTGCGGCTGGGGGTTAACGCCCTGTTTTACCTGCCCAGCGTGGTCGGGGGCTCGGAAACCTATCTGCTCGAATCCCTGCGGGCATTGGCGCGCCGGCCGGATCGGCCCCAACTGATTCTGTTCTCCAACGCTGAAAACGATGCCCTCTTGCGGAGCGAATTCCCAACGGCAGAGGTCGTTGGTCCGCTGGTCGGCGCCTCTTCTCGACCGGCCCGCATCCTGGCGGAGCAAATCCGGTTGCCCGGCCTGGCGAAGCGGGCCGGGCTGGATGTCTTGTGGTCGCCAGGCCAGACTGCGCCCCTGCGCGGTGCCTGCCCGCAGGTGGTCACGATTCACGACATGCAGTACAAACGCTTTCCGGCGGATGTCTCCTGGCTTGCCAGGCGGGCCATGGATGTACTCATCCCGCTGTCCGTCCGGCATTGTGTTGCCGTGGTTGCCCCGTCGGAATTCGCCCGGCGGGAAATCCTCAAATGGACGGGGGCGTGTCCTGAGCAGGTGAGGGTGACCTCGGAAGGGGTGGATCCCGCCTTTGCCGAGCCGGCCGGACCGCCCCCGGCGGAGGTGCGTGGGCGGCCCTATATCCTCTGCGTGGCCCACACTCATCCTCATAAGAACGTGGCCCTGCTGGTGCGGGTGTTCAAGATACTCTCGGCGGAAATTCCGCACCGACTGGTACTGGTGGGGCAGGCGCGCCGGGGAGAGCGGGAAGTCGCGGCTGCCCTCGGGACCGTGCCTGACGGCCGGGTGATCCGCTTGTCCAAGGTGCCCCGGCCCGAGCTGATCGCCCTCTATCAGGCCGCCGACTGGTTCGTGTTCCCTTCCCTCTACGAAGGCTTTGGCCTGCCCGTGCTGGAGGCGATGTGCGCGGGTACGCCTGTTTTGACAATGTCCGAGGGCTCCATCCCCGAAATCGGCCGGGATGCCGTATGCTATGCCGTCGGTCGTGATGAGATCGACTTTGCCGCTGCCCTCCGCAACGCCTTGGCCCTGCCGGTTGGGGAACGCCGGCAGCTCGTCGCGGCCGCGCAGGCCCGCGCGGCCGCCTTCACCTGGGAGGCCAGCGCCGGCCGCCTCTGGCAGGCCCTGGTTCAAGCCGCAGCGGGAAATGAATCCTCGTGGATTTCCGGAAAAGGGGTATAATCCATGGGCATGGATAAGCAGCAGTTGGTTGATTATTTTGCCCGGGTGGATCAACAATTGACCCAGCCGGCCGAACTGCTGATTTACGGCAGTGCGGCGTTCATTCTCTTGGATGAAGAAAACCGGACCAGCCTGGATCTGGATGTGGCCGGACCCTATTCCAAGCTGGATTTTGATGAATTCTGCCAAGCCTCCCGGCTGGCCGGCCTGGAGGTCAACCCCATCGATCCAGGCGCGCCGGAACACGTCGAATGGATATCGGGCGCGAGGCTTTGCTTGGCTGCCCCGCATACAACCGAAACCATCACGCTCTGGCAGGGACGTCACCTCGTGGTCAAGACCGTTGGCTCCGCCGATCTGGTGGCCAGCAAGTTGATCCGCTATGATCCGATTGACCAAGGCGATGTGCGCTATTTGGTCCATCAGTCACGAATGACCCATGACGATGTGGTCAAGGCTGTCGAGCGTTTGCCGGCAGGGTTCCGCCAGGATGCCTTGGTGCGCGAAAATCTTGGAAATTTGGCGATGGATATGAAGTCATGGACGAAGGAAGCATGACGCCGCGCGAGCAGCTCCAATATTGGTACGAACTGGCCTTTTTCCCGCCGCGTCTCGACGAGTTCTGGGGCCAGGTCAAGCGCGGGGCCATCGGCCGGGAGGCCGCGGCCGAGGCGATTCGCGGAGCCCTGTTGCTGCATCTGGCGCTGCCGGAGAGCGGGTACGCGTCCGTGCGGGCCTTGAAAAGGCTTGCCCAGTATCAAGCCAGCTCGAAGCCCTTTGCCCCCGTGACGTTCTTGAACAACATTGCCCGCTATCTGCAAGTGCAGGTGACTCCCGACGTGGATCATGTACCGCCCGGGATGGTGCGGGACATCGGATTGCCGCCGTTTTGCCGGCCGATGCGGAGCGTCGCGTCGCGGGTTGCGGAATCGAGGTGAAATCATGATCAGCCAGTCCTTCACCATTGTGTTATTGAGCCTGTTGTGCGGGGCGCTGTTCGCCGGCCTGGTACTGGTGTGGCGGCGCAAGCCCGGAAGCAGGAGCCTGCAGATTTCCGCCACGGCGGCGATCGAGGAATTGAAGGCCATCGGCGTGCTGTCGGTCTTCAAGGCGGTGACGAAGGAGATCGTGACCGCCCGCGACCATTTGCTGGGCGATCTGGGCCAGCGCTACCTCGAATGGCTCTTCACCTCCCGGAAGATGGCCATGATCTTCGAGTTCGACATCGATTTCCAGTATGATCTGCGCGATTCCGCGTTCACCGTGCAGGAGGAAGGGCTTGGCCGCTACCGGCTGGTGATGCCGCGCTGCGACTACGTGGTCCACGTGCGCAACGTGACTTTTTACGATGAACAGGGCGGCAAGCTGCTGCCCATCATTCTGCCCGACGTGATCAACCGCATCCTCGGCGGCGGGTTCAACGAAGTGGACCGCAACAAGCTGATGGAGGAAGCCAAGGCCCAGGCCGAGGCCCTCGCGCAGAACCTCGCCCGGCGCTTGCGGTCCGAGGTGCAGACCTCGGCACGCCAGACCATGGAAATGCTGGCCAAAAGCTTCGGCGCGACTTCCGTGCGCGTGGATTTCTCCGACGCGGAGCCCCGCAAGACCCAGGTGATCGAAAGTCCTGCGCCGGCGGCGTCATAGCCGCACGACCCGGAACCCGTGGGCGGGGACGCGGAGAGGACCGGCCGGAACGTCCTCGCCGGTCCAGAGGTCGCAGCCGGGCTGCGGCAGGTCGACGGTGATTTCATCGCGGCCCTTGTGGATGGCGCACATGATTGTTACGCCGTCGAGCGCCCGCTGGAAGACCAGCGTCTGCTCGTCCGGGGCAGGCAGCCAGTGGAAAGAGCCGCGACGCAGGGCAGGTTCGGCTTTCCGGATGGCAATCATACGCTGGTAGAACGCGAAAAGATCCAGGTCCGGAGTGCGCGGGCTGGCTTGCGGCAGCGGCCCGCGGAAGCCTTGGGTTTCGTCCTCGCAGGGGATGTCCTGCCATAGCATGGGTTGGCGGCAGCAGGGATCGTTGGCGCCCCACATGCCGACCTCGGTTCCGTAATAGAGCATCGGCGCGCCGGGGCCGGCAAACTGCCAGACGGCGGCGAGTTTCAACGCCTGCCGGGCCTCAGGGCCGGGGCAGTGTGTTTTCAGATTGGGGTTGTCGGCCACCTTGGGCCAGCCGAAATAGCTGTCCCAATCGGTCAGGGGCGGGCAGGCGCTCTCGAGCATCGTCAGGATCCGGCCGGTATCGTGTGAATCGAGCAGGTTCTGCAGGATCAGGATGGTGCCGGGGGCGTGGCGCGCATGCAGGGAATCGATGCGGGCGCGAAACTGTGCGGCCGGCAGATGCGCGGAATTGGTCGTGAAGAAGGCGAGGGTGGGATAGGTCCATTCGTAGTTCATCACGGCCGCGAATTCGTCGGGCTGGAGCCATTCCTGGGCGGGGCCGACGATTTCGCCGGTGGTGTAGGCCTCGGGATTGATGGTGCGCACCAGGGCGTGCCATTCGCGCCAGAAGCCGTGGGGCACGCAAAAGGCAACGTCAAGACGCCAGCCGTCGATGCCTTCCTCCGGCCGGTTCTGGCCGGAGGGGTCCATCCAGCGGCGGGTGATGTCAAAGAGATACTGCTTGATGCCGGGATGGAGCGTGTCGCCGGTCCGGCCAAATTCGGGCAATCCGCCGTGCCCGCCCCAACCGGCGTAGCGGAACGTGCCGTCATCGTTCCATTTCGTGATCTGGTACCAGTCGGCGTATTTCGATTGCGGGCCGTTTTGGATGACATCCTGGAAGGCGAAGCAGCGGGTGCCGGAGTGATTGAAGACGCCGTCAAGGATGATGCGCATGCCGCGGGCATGGATTTCGGCTACGAGGTCGAGAAAAAAGCGGTCGGCAGCGGTCCAGATCCAGGTGGCGGGGTCTTCCGTTTCCCGGGCGGCCGCGAGGGCCTGCAAATCGCCTTCCCGGTCGGGGCCGAGGGTGGGATCGATGTGGTGGTAGCAGGTGGCATCATATTTATGGAGGGATGCGGCCTGGAAGACGGGATTGAGATAGATGGCATTGATGCCGAGTTCCTGCAGATAGGGCAGTTTGTCGCGCAAGCCGACGAGGTCTCCGCCAAAACGGCGATGGAACACCGTGGCCCAGAAGATCGCCGCGTGCGGCTTTTCCCACTCGGCGCGTCCGTACCATTCCATGCCCCAGGGACAAACCTGCCAGCCGGAGATGCGCTCGCCGCCGAAATCCTCGGGGCGGGGATCGGATTGCGGCGCACCGTTGCGGAAGCGTTCGGGAAAGACCTGGTACCAGATGGCGTCCTTGGCCCAGTCGGGAGTGGCGGTTGGATTTTCTTGCGTCATGATATAGGCGGGTGGGGATGGGGGGATCATGGAACCGGGCAAAGTGACTTGAGCCAGGACAGGTATGCGGGGGCGCGCGGATCGCCCTCGGGCGGGGCAAACGGCGCTTTTTCAGCGGGTTGGAGCGGCAGGTAGGGTCCGGCCTTGGCCTCCAGGAAGATGGTGCCATCCTCCAGCGCAACCCAGGTATGGAAGATGCCGTGCGGTACATCCGCGACCATGCCGGGGCGCAGCGTGGATGAATGTTCGACCTGGCCTTGCGCGTCGAAGATCACCACGCCGAGAAGCCCGCGCAGCAGCACAAGGGTCTCGTCCTTGGCGGGCGCGAGGTGGCGGTGCGGGGCCACATAGGTATCGGCGCACATGGCGTTGAAGAACCGGTGGCAGGGATGATCATCCGCGGAGTGCAGGTTGAAATTCTGCCGCCGCCGCGGCGCCGCGGCGGCGGCGGCAGCGAGCCGGTCCATGAATGCGGCATCAAACAGGCGAATGCGGGTCGTCATGGGCCCACCCTATTAGCAAATCGCGCCAACGGACGGAAAGCGAAAACCCCCTCCGCCCGTTGCGCAGCCTTGACTTGTCCGGTTGGGAACGGGATATGGGTTCGTGGATATCGAGTTCCAAACCCGAATATCCAACGCCCAAGATCCAAGGCCTAGGCCTGGACCTGGATAGCCTTGGCGGACTGCCAGACGCCGTGGATGTTACAGTAGGCCACCGCCTGGAGTGTGCCCGACTTGGCCAGCTTGATGTTGGCCATCATGCTGGGATTCGTCAGGGCGGGCCCGGGCTGGTCGGTGGTCGAGTCGCCATGGGCCTTGAATTCGGCGTGGGCAAGCTGGATGGGCAGCTTGGCGCCGTCGGGCAGAAAGTACAGGGAAATCCAGGCGATGTAGTGCTGGACGGTGTTGGGATGGGCGATCGCCTTGCCCAGGCCCGCGCTCACCGTGAAAAAATCCCCGGCCTGGACTTGATCCGGAGCCTCGATCACCGGTGCGTGTTTCTCGACTTTCCAATCGGCATTTTGAATGGTGCTGCTGAATTCGGACATGTTGTTCTCCTGGTATAAGGTTCTGAAGGCCCTACGGTAGCATGCTTCTGCCGGAGATGCCACCCGGACCGGGCAAAAAAGTTGGCAAAAAAAAGTTGAGAATGGAAGTTGACCCGTCCTTGTTTCTAATGAAAGAATCCTAGGCAAATAAGAGATAAAGTGCATCCAAGGAGGTTCCGCATGAGATTCCTGACGGTCCTTGCTCTGGTCTTATGCCTGGCGGTTCCCGCTCTGGCCCTCGAAGTCACCCTGAAAGACGCCGGCGACCTGCGCCTGCAAATCTACGGCTATGTCCGGGCTGACATGTCCTATGAAACCCAGGCCACGGCCCCGAAGGCCGATTTCGCCTTCTTTGTCCTGCCCGAAGCGGCCGGCGAGGAGGACGCCCAGTTCCATGTCGGCGCGCGCGAAAGCCGCCTGGGCCTGAATATCTTCGGCCCTGATGTCGGCGCCTGGAAGACCATGGGCAAAATCGAAACGGACTTCTACGGGTCGGGCAACCCCAATTCCTACAGTCCGCGCATCCGGCTGGCGTTTGTGGATGTGGCCCATTCCTCGGGCTTCGCGCTGCGCGCCGGCCAGGACTGGGAAACCTTCATCGAGGTGATTCCCCGCATCGTCAATTTCGCCTATCTGGCGGATGCGGGGGCGCTGGGCCTGCGCCGGCCCCAGGCCCGGCTGACCCAGGAACTCAAGATCAGCGATGCCACCAAGATCGTGGCCAGGGTCGCCGCGGCCCAGACCGTCGGCGAAGATCTGGACGGCGGCGGCACCGATGACGGCGCGGATGCCGAATTCCCCACGGCTCAGTTCAACGTGGCGCTGCATCAGAAACTGTGGGCCGAAAAGCCCGCCCGCTTGGCCGTCTCCGGCCACTTCGGGCAGGAAACCGTGGATGCCGTTGACAGCAACAAGGTGGTCACCGCGAATGATTCCGCCGATTACGACACCTGGTCCATCCAGGGCTCTGTTTTCCTGCCCCTGACCAAATGTCTCGGCCTGCAGGGCAACATCTGGCAGGGCGCGAACCTGGACACCTATTACGGGGGCGTCGGGCAGGGCGTGAATACCGCCTTGGGCACCGAAATCGAGGCCGCCGGCGGCTGGGCGCAGCTGCTCTACGATCCTAACGACAAGCTGTCCATCGGACTGGGCTATTCCGTGGATGATCCCGATGATGAAGATCTCAGTCCCGGCATGCGCTCCAAGAACGAAATGTACCTGGTCAACGTGGCCTACAAACTGACTCCCGCCGTCACCGCGATGGCGGAATACGCGCGCATGACCACCGACTACCTGGAGAAGCCGGACGCCTCCAGCGACCGCGTGCAGGTGGCCATGAAGTATTCCTTCTAGGATCAGTCCAAGGTTCGCAGGTTGAGGCCGCCCGGTTCCCCGGGCGGCCTTTTCCTGAGTTCAACATCCCGCCGCAGGCCAGTTGCCTGCGGGTGATTGGCAAAGGGTGGATTTGGGAATCGTGCGGATTTGGGTGTCCCGCACCTCCAATCGCTTCCTGTGCATCCGCAAAATGTGCAACTGCCCGGGATCGAAAACGGATTCGAGCCATGGGTTTTGGATCGGGAAATGGCAGATGCGAACTCTCCGGGTGAGCCGGAATCGGAAGGGGACGGGCAAGGGCCATCGGGACGAGGGCGTCCCGGCTCCAGGCGCGTCGGAACGAGATGGAGGCGCGCATGGATCAGCCGCCGCGGTTCAAAACAAAACCTGGCCGCGGGAAGCGGCCAGGTCGATATGCGTACCGAAGAAGGGCGGCGGATTAATCCAAGTCATGTCCATACCCTTCCGTTCGATTTGAATCCTGTTGGTATTCGGATCGAGCAGGGTTCCCGGAGGTGCGGACCGCGTTCCAGGGTCTCCCGTTCTTGCTTTCCCGGCCTGGTTCTGACACCCTCAGCCGACAGAAACATCCGTTGACGGGCAAGGAGGCTGGGCGATGAATAGACGGTGGATGGCGGTGGTCTTGGTTTCCCTGATGGGTTCATCGTGCGCGACGATGCCGGGCTCGAAACCGGTGCTGTGGGTGGGGATGACACCGAACTATCCGCCGCTGGCCATGATGCGGGACGGCAAGGCGGCAGGCGCGGAGTGTGATTTTGCAGACCAACTGGCGCGGGATCTGGGGCTGGAGTTGAAATTGATTTCCGTGCCGTGGGAGCGGCAGTTCGACGAGCTGGCGGCCGGGAAGGTCGATATCCTGATGACGGGCCTGACCGTCACGCCGCCGCGACAGGCCCGGGCGGCCTTCTGCGATCCCTATATGGACAACCCCCTGATCGCGGTGACGCGCCGCGGCGAAGCAAGCCGCTATGCCTCCGCCGCGGAGGTCATCGGGGCGGCCGCGGACATCGGCATCTTGCAGAATACCTCGGCGGACATTTTCGTCCGACGCCGATTCACAAACGGCCGGATCCTGCCATTGGCTTCTCCCGACGACGCGGTGTTCCATCTGGCCAGCAAGCGCATCGATCTCTACGTGGATGATCTGGCAGCGGCGATGGATCTCGTCACACGCAACGAAGCCAAGCTGGAACTGGTGCCCATCCCCTTGCAAGCGCAACAGCTGGCCTGGGCGGTGCGGCCGGACGATGTCGAATTGCGGCAACAGGTGAACGCCGCCCTGGCGCGCTGGCGCGCCAGCGGCCTGCTGGACCGGATCCTCGACCGCTGGCTGCCTTATCGGCCGGCTTTGATCGAGGCGTGGAACGGGCACGGCGCAGTCCCCCCGGACCACAAGTAAAATCCGGCCGTCGGCCACCCCGCCGGGGGCAGGACCTGCTCCTTGAGTCCGCGACCGGCGACCGGCATCCCGGCATGAAAATGCTGAAAACAAAACGCAGATGGTCCTTCATCTCCGGCGTCGCGGGGGTGTGGTTGTGTGTCGCCAGCGCGGCCATGGCCCAATTTGCCAGCTTGGAACCGGCTTCGACTGCTTCGGGCTATCTGGCGCGGCTATTGGTCAACGAGTCGCCGTTTCCGGGGGAACGGGGTTACTTGAGCGAGGACGATACGAAGGCCACGATGCTCTCGATCCTCTGGGTGCTGCATTCCCGCATGAACCATATACCGGAGGGCTACAAGCAGGAGGAAATCGCGGCGATCCGCTCGCAGAACATCCTGGACGTGATCACGGCGAAAAACCAGTGCGAGGGCTTCTTCAAGGATGCGGCGGGGAAACCGGCAACGGCGCCGCGGGTGGAGGAACGGATCCGGAATCTGCTCAAAATCGCCAACAGCGGGGGCAAGCCGGGGCGCTTTGCCAGCCTGCTGGCCTTCGGACAGGGCTTGGCCAACGCCTATTTGAGCAGCGGTATTCCCGGGGCAGACCGGTTCGCCGGACTCACCATCGTGAACCAAATTGCGGTGACCGGGCGGGCGTATTCCTGGATGACCGGGAAGGACTACTACAGTCCAGGCGGCAACTTCGTGAAAATCCCCGACGCCCAGCAAGGCCTGCTGGGCGGCAACCGCTTTTTCACCCTGCGAAAGGACCCCCAATGAAATCGATTGCAGCCATCGGGCTTCTGGTTGTTGCTGCCGCCGCCTGTGCGCAGGAGGAGGTGCCCGCCAGCGCCGAACCCGCGCCGCCCGCCGCCTCATTCGCTCCACCCGCTGAATTGACCGAGCCCACGTACCTTTTCGAGATCGTGCGGCATCTCTACCGCTGGTACATGGACGAGGCCGACATCGAACAAGAGTCGGGGGGGGAGGATTTCACTTTTCGCGTTTGGCGGCGGGACGTGAAGTTGGATGAAGGCGACCGGAGTGTGATTGCCGAAATCGATCTGCCCCTCCGGGGCATCGCGGTGCAAGTCAAGAAGGCGGATTACACGATCGAGGACCTGGGCATTGACGTGACAAGCCGGGGGTATCGAATCATCAATGTGTCGCGCGTGCCCGTGCCGGCGGAGGCCCCGCCCGGCGCCGTGGCCGTGACCATTCCAGTGGCGGAGATGCGCAATTATCTCTTCCGGACCCGTTCGGAGGCGGAATTTCCCGACGCGGAAATGTACGAGCGGCTGCGGGTGGCGCTGCGGGAACATCTCGGCCTCGATCCGCAAAAGCGGGAGGCCGGGGAACAGATCGTGCACGTCGCTCCGCTCTCGCCCGTTGCCAACGAACTATGGGCCTTCGTCGAGAACCGGAAGATGCTGATCCGATTCGCCTCCGACATGGACATCGAGGAACCCGCCATGTGGTCGCTCCAGTCGCTGGCGATCCGGACCTACGACATTCTGACCCAGACCGTGGTCTCGCTCAACGAAGTCCCGGGCAGCAATGCGTTTCTCACGCGCGACCAGGTTGGGCGCGCGCTGTTCAATTGTATTATCCTGGGCCGCCGGCTGACGGTGATCAATCCGTCCCCGGATGCCGCCGGGGCGGCATCGACCGGCAATGCGGCTGCACCCGGCCTGCCAAGTTCCAGCCCGCCATGATCTTTCGAGTGCCGCCGAGTGATTTCTACTGCTCTTTCGCCCGCGTCATGGCGAATAACAGGCTCGATAGGCGGTCAAGATAGGCGAGGGCTGTCGAGAAAATCCGGTCGGGATGCGATTCCCGGGCGCGGACAAGTTCTCGTTCGGCCCGGCGGCAGACGGCGCGGGCCCAGTGCGCGCGGGCGGTGACTTCATCCGTGCCGGGTCTGACAAACCCATGCAGCGGGGGCCATCCCGCCAGGCGGCTGGCAATTTCCTTTTCCAGCGCGATGACGGCGTCCATCCCGAGCGCAGCCTTGCTGTTGGCCAGCTCGCTGCCGACCTGCAGGATCTGTCCTTGCAGGGATTCGATCAGCATCGCGTCCGGTTCCCCGGCAAGCGCCACTCGCAAGAGGCCGAGGGCGGCATTGAGTTCGTCGAGCGCTCCCAACGAATCAAAGAGGGGATCGGATTTTTTCAGGCGCAGGCCGCCGGGAAGAAAGGTGAAGCCGTCATCGCTCATCGCGCAATGAAAATTGCCGAATCGGCCCGCCGTGCGCAAGTCCGGAACATTTCGCTGTTTTCCCCTTGGGATGCGGCGTGCTACGGTTCGGGGCCAGCACCATGCAAAGGGATCTCCGCCAGCCGGCTTTCTGGACTTGTCCGCTCTGCGGGGCGGCCGGACCGTTTGCGCGGCTCGTCGATCGCAATCGCCGCCGGCACCGGTTGTGCGGGCGGTGCAGGTTGATTTTCGTGGAGCCGGAATTCCGGCCGACGCCGGCGGCGGAGAAGGCCCGCTATGCCAAGCATCGCAACGGGCCCGGGGATGCGGGCTACGTGGCCTTTTTGCGGCAGGCGGTGGAGCCGGCCCGGCCGTTTCTGCATCCGGGGATGCGCGGCCTGGATTACGGCTGCGGGCATACCCCCACGCTCAGTGGAATGCTGCAGGCCGAGGGACTGTCGTGCGCAAACTACGACCCTTTTTTTTATCCCGCATGGCCCGCGGACCTGTTCGATTTCCTGTTTGCGACCGAGGTGGTCGAGCATTTCCACGAGCCGGCGGCGGAATGGCGGCGGATGCTTGCGTTGCTCAAGCCCGGCGGCATTCTCGTGGTGATGACGGCTCTGTGGACCGACCTGGAATTGTTCCGGACGTGGGGATATGCCAGCGACGAAACCCACGTGGTGTTCTACCACCAGCAAACGCTGGAATGGATTTTCGCCGCGTTCGAGCTCCATGCGCTCACCCGCGGCAATCCGCGGGTGAACGTGCTGCGCAAGGGCTGAAACAAGCCGACGGGGCTACTCGGATTTCAACGCCGGATATTTGGCCTTGATGGTCGAAACGTAATAGGAACCCTTGGATTCGGCGGCGAGAAAACCGTCATAGATGTCCTGAGGCACGCCTTGGTAGTTGTAGACGTCGGAACTGTTGACCAGTTGAATGGCCAGGGTCTGCGTTTCGGCATCGTAGCCCGCCTTGGCGATCAAGGAGGATTCGACGGGGTGCATGAGGATTTCGGCGGCCACGGCGACCACGGTCAGAAGCATCAGAGCGGCGAGTGCCAAAGCGGTCTTTTTCATGATGAAATCTCCTGTGGGTTACTTCCAAAAGCATATCACTCCAGAGGAGTGAATGCAAGGGGGGCGGCAACCGGATCAACGGGCGGGCGTGGCACGGAACAGGTTGGGTTCGCCCAAGGGCCTGAGATCGTGGAGAGGCAGGACCTGGCCGCGCTCGAGATGACGCAATTCCTTGCGGCCCAAAGTGTCGAAATCCCGGTGCAGGAGCTGCAGCCGATGGATGTGGCCGTCGGAACAGCACGCCGGACACACAGTCTGGCCCTTGGCCTGGGTGGGCGAACCGACAACGCGGCAGCGGATGGCCTCCGGCGCAGGCCGCGGCGCGGCAGGGGTGAGCACCAGGAAGGCATACGCCAGATGGCGAAGGTCGCGCTTCAGGGTGGAATTGAGGATCTGGAGCGCTTGGGAAATTTGCCAGGTCCGCACGTCGTGGCAGGGACCTTCCAGAGGGCAGGCGAACTCGTGGGGACAGGGCGCCAGCAGGTGCAGGCCGAGTTCGCCGAGGGCGAAGGCACGGAGTTCCCGCATGTAGTCGCCGGATTCGTGACGCAACGGTTCGCACAGGATGAGGCGTCCGCGGGGTGACAGGGCGCGCGCCGCACGGGTAAGAACCAGCCGGCGGCTGGCGGGGGCAAACTCGTTGAGGACGTAGTGCAGGAGGACGACATCGAAGGAATCGTCACCGGGATCAAAGTCTTCGAGCGGGGCGGCATTCGTTCGCAGGGTGGTGTCCGGCCAGCGCGGGGTGCGCAGGGCCTCGAAGAGGTTGTGAAGGCCGCGCAGGGCGGCGCGGGAGTGGTCCCAGGCCGTGAGCGCGACCGGGCGCCGGCCAAGATGGTCCAGCAGCGCCCACGAGGCGGCCCCGGTGCCCGCGCCGAGGTCGAGCACGCGCAACGGCCGGACCGTTTCCGGGAAAGGCGGCAGTTCGGCAAGAATATGCGTCAGCCGGGCATGAGTCTGGGGGGCGAAAAACAGGGAATAGGCGGCGCAGGCGCGGGTGTCCTTCAGATAGGGGGCGGCCGCGGCTTCGGCTCGTCCGGTGGTAAAACGGTCGGCCAGGCGGACGATGTCCGGCCGCAGCCGGTGCAGGACATCGCGGACGGCGCTTGCGTGCGTTTCGGCGGCGGCGACCTTCAACCAGCAGGCTTCGAGTTCGGTGGGATACGTGACGGACATGTCAATGATCAGCCTTGGAATGAGGACGGGCGGAAGGCGTTTTCGAAAAATGCTGGTAACCGCCGGGGCGCAGGGGGACGGTCTTGCCGCCGGCCAACTGAAGGATTCTCCGTTTGGGGTTGGCAAGGATTTCGCCGATGCAGGTGGCCCGGAGTCGGGGAAAACGGGTTTGCCAAATCACCTCGAAGAGCATGCGCTTCTCCGGCGCGATGGTGAAGAGCAGTTCGAAATCTTCGCCGTCGCCCAGCGCATGCGCGAGGGGCTGGCTGGTTTTGCGCGCAGTCCTTGAGATCGGGATGGCCGCGGCCTCGAGGCGGACGCCGCGCTTGGAGGCATCGAGCAGGCGCGGCAGATCGGCGGCTAGGCCGTCGGAGAGGTCCATCATGGCGGTGGCATGGCGCCGGTCCGCCAGGAATTGGCCGGCGGCCAGGCGCGGCTGGAAAAGCAGATGATGGCGGCAACCGGGCAAATAGGCACCGCCGAGGGCCCCGGTCACGTATACCAGGTCGCCGGGACGGGCGCCGGAGCGCAGCACGGCGGTGCCGCGCGCGATGCGGCCGATGCCGAAGACGTGCAATTCCAGGGTGTCGCCTTCGGCGGTGTCGCCGCCGAGGATGCCGAGGTCCCATTTTTTTGCGGCTGCGGCCATGCCGGCGAACAGTCCGCGGATCCGCGTGACCGGCGTGGCGGCCGGAGCGACCAGGTCCGCCAGGATCCAGACCGGTTCGCCGCCCATCGCGGCGATGTCGGACACGACCCGGGCGACGGCCTTGTGGCCAACCTGCCGCGACGGCGTGGCCGGTTCAAAGTGGCGGCCCTCGATGACGGGATCGGTGGTGAACAGCCAATCAATGCGCGAGCCGGGCACGCGGACAACGGCACAATCGTCGCCCGGGCCGACCACCGTGTCCGCCCGTTGCGGCAGGAGCGGGAGCACGCGCCGCAGCAGGCCGTTTTCGCCGATGTCGCGCAAGGTTTTCACGGTGGGGCTTAGATGGCCGTCCATCGGGCGTAGATCGACAGCGGCAGCAGCCGGTCAGGGGCGGAGGAGTGGGACAAAGCCAGTTCGCCTGCTTCGATGCGGCCGCCGTAGGGTTTCATCAGGTCCTGGAGCAGATTGCGCAGCATCAGGGCGGAGGCCTCGATGTTGTAGGTGGTCAGCAGCAGGAGGCGGGGTTTGTCGGTCATGGCTTTCCGGCAAAGATCGAGCAGTTCGGGGAGCTGCCGTTCCACTTTCCACACGTTGCCGTCGGGACCGCGGCCGAACGCCGGCGGATCGAGCAGAATGCCGTCATAACGCGAGCCGCGCTTGATTTCCCGGCGGACGTATTTGACGGCATCCTCGATGATCCAGCGGATCGGCTTGTCCGTCAGCCGGGAGGCGGCCTGGTTTGCGCGGGCCCAGGCGGTGGCGGGTCTGGAGGCATCCACCTGGGTGGGAACCCAGCCGGCTTCGGCGGCGACCAGCGTCGCGATTCCAGTATAACCAAAGAGATTGAGCAGCCGCGCACCGGGCGCAGCGGTTTTTTGAATGACGCGCCAGTGAGGCGACTGTTCCGGAAACACGCCGAGATGCTTGCTGGTGTCGGAAATCCGGGCCAGAAACGTCAGTCGGTCGACTCGCAGCTGCCATTCGCGGGGGCATCCGGGCCGCAACTCCCAGCCGCGGTCTTCATCGTGGATGGCCTGGGCCTTGTCCCATTCAGAAGGAGGCAAAACGGGTTCCCACCAGGCCTTGGGCTCGCCGCGAATCACCATGATCGGCCCGAAGCGTTCAAGCTTGCAGCGGCGGCCGGAGTCGATCAGCTCATAATCGGGAAAACCGCCGAGCGCGACCTGGATGGGGGGCAGGGGATTCATGAGGCATGGTTTTTCTTATGGCAACATGACCGAGCTAATCCGCGGCGGGAGGGTCGCTGCCGACCATCCCGAAACGGCGCATGAATCGCTTCATGGTCGTGCCCTGGACGAGGATGGTGAACAGGATGATGCCCAGGGTGAGTTGGATGATGAGGGTTTGCTCTTCCGGCGGCACCAGCGCGGCGCCGATGGAGACGGCCAGGGCGATGGGCAGCGCGCCCCGTAAGCCGCCCCACAGCATGATGAATTGCATGGGCCAGGTGATCCGGTTCTCGCGCCGGCTGAACAGGTTCCAGCCCAGGGCGGTCAGGCCGACGATGAGGGCGCGGGACAGAAGCACGGCGACAATCGCCACGCCGACAGCGGCGCCGACTTTGTACAGCCGCCCGAGGTTGTGGATCAGGAAGGATTTCGTCAGCCCCAGCAGCAGGAAAATCATGCTGTTGGCGATGAAGCACGCAAAGGCCCAGAAGTGATGGATGGCGCGGAACATGTCCTCGCCGAGATAACGCCGGCCATAGTAGCTGACGACCATGCCCGCGCCGCAGGCGGCCATCACGCCCGAGAATTTGAGATAATAGTTGGCCAGGATGAAGGCGGCATAGGCCACGACAGTGGTCAAGCCCACCTCGACCAGCGGATCGTGGCGGGACAGGCGGATGATTTGCATCATCAGCCACCCCACGACCGCGCCGACCAGGAGGCCCCCGAAGAAGACCACCGCGAAATCGCGGGGCACCGAGGCCAGCGCGGACAGACTCCACGCCTCGGCCGGATCGGCCAGCAGCAGGCTCCCGGCGACAATGGCCGCGACGATATCGAACATCACGATGGCGGTGGCGTCGTTCAACAGGCTTTCGCCGTCTACCAGCATGGTGAGGCGCTTCGGCGCCCTGAGTTCATTGAAGAGGGCGATGACCGCGACGGGATCCGTGGTGGAGATCAACGCCCCAAAGAGCATGGCGGCGTTCAGGCTCAACGGCGTGAATCGGGCGACGATCAGGCCCGTGACGGCGGTGGCGACGAGCACGCCCGGCACGGCCAGGACCAGGATCGGGACGAGGTTGCGCATGAGCTCGCGGATGTCGAGGTTCAGCGCGGCGTCGAAAATGAGCGTCGGGATCAGGATGTAGAGGATGAAGTTCGGCGTGAGATGGACGCGCTGCAAAATCTGCAACGGCGGGAAAAGTCCGCCGAGCTTGTAGAGCGCCATGCCGATGACCACCAGGCCGATGGTGTAGGGGATGCGGAGCTTGCGGAACATGATGCCCGAAAACAGGGCCACCAGCAGCAGCCCGACAAAACAGGCGATGATATCAACCGGGAAGTCTTTCATGCTGGAATTATGAAGCTTCCGGAGGCGCTTCGTCAAACTGCAAACGAGTCGTGCCCGCCGGATACAAAGGTCCGGCCTCGTGGTTTTTCGCATGGGCGAGGACTTGTCATCAGAAAGGAGATGGCCGGAAGGAGCGACAACAACCACGGCGTAAGACCAAGTCGGCCCCGCGCGGATTCCGGCTTTGACCGCGAAGACGGACTCGGAGTAGAATCGCGCCATCAAAGCTCTGAAAGGGTTTGTCCCATGCGCATTCCGATCTTGCTGGGCGTAGTGCTGTTGGCGGCCGGATGCCGCGACAAAGTCGTTCCGCCGGCCCCGGCGCCGGTGCCGGTGGTGGCGGCCGAGGTCATGGTCCGCGACCAGCCGGTCTATTTCGAGGCCATGGGCCAGACGCGCGGTTCGCAGGACGTGGAAATCCGCGCCCGGGTCGAAGGCATCCTGGAGGCCATTCATTTCCGCGAAGGCGCCATGGTGGAGCAGGGGGCGTTGCTCTACACGATTGACCCAAGCACGCTGCAAGCCAACCTGGCGCAGGCCAAGGGCAATCTCGTCCAGGCCGAGGCGGCACTCGACAAGGCCCGGCGCGACGTGGCGCGGCTGACCCCGCTATGGGAAAAGAGCGCCATCTCGCGCCAATCGCTGGATGACGCCCTTGCCGCCGAAAACACGTCGTCGGGGGCGGTTGCCACCGCGAAAGCCGCCGTGGACAGCATGGAAATCCAGCTCGGATACACCGAGATCCATGCGCCCATCGCCGGCCTCATTGGCAAGACGGAGGTCAAGCCGGGCAATCTCGTCGGCCGGGGCCAGAATACCTTGCTGACGACCCTGTCGGCCCTGGACCCGATTCATGTGCGTTTCAGCATCAGTGAGCAGGAATACCTGGCGGTGCGCCATGCCTATCCGGAAGAAGGGCGGGACGCGCCAAGCGCGCCCTCGTTCGAACTTATCCTGGCGGATGGCACCGTTCATCCGCACCAAGGCGCGGTGGTGTTTGCGGATCGGAACGTGGATCCGGCCACCGGCACGCTGCTGCTGGAGGCATCCTTCCCGAATCCCGGCCAGGTCGTGCGGCCGGGGCAGTTTGCGCGCGTGCGGGTGCCGGTGCGCCAGGTGGCCAACGCCATCCTGGTGCCGCAGCGGGCCGTGCAGGAGTTGCAGGCGACCTATTCGGTGTACGTGGTGGGCGCCGACGACCGGGCTGAATTCCGGCCGGTCAAGGTGGGGGCGCGGGTCGGCAACCTTTATCTGATCGAAGCCGGCCTGCAGCCCGGCGAGAGGGTGGTGATCGAAGGCGGACAGAAGCTGCAGAACAACATGCCCGTATCGGTGACTTTACAGCCGGCCGTCGGGGAAGCTTCCATCGCTACCGAGTAAGCCATGGCGCATTTCTTCATCCGCCGGCCGATCCTGGCCATGGTCATTTCGATCCTGATCGTGCTGGTCGGTACCCAAACGCTGCTAAAGCTGCCCATCGAACAGTATCCGCAGCTTTCGCCGCCCAACATCCAGGTCACGACCACCTATCCGGGCGCCGATGCCGAGGTGGTCGAGCAAGCGGTTGCCACTCCGATCGAGCAGCAGGTCAACGGCGTGGACAACATGCTCTACATGAAGTCGCTCAACTCGAGCGACGGCCGCATGCAGTTGAGCGTCACCTTCCAGGTCGGCAGCGGCCTCGACAACGCCAACATGCTGACCCAAAACCGGGTAGCCCAGGCCCAGTCGCGCCTGCCCGCGGAGGTCACGGCGCAGGGCGTCACGGTCAAGAAGGTCAATCCCAGCATCCTGCTGGTGGTGTCGCTCTATTCGCCGAAGGGCACCTACGACAGCCTGTTTCTCAACAACTACGCGGTGCTCAACGTCCGCGACGCGCTGCTGCGTGTGCCAGGCGTGTCCCAGGTGGACATGGCGGGCGGCGCGGAATACGGAATGCGCATCTGGCTGCAGCCGGACAAGCTGGCCAAGCTCGGCCTGACGCCGGCGGACGTGATCGGCGCCATCAAGGAGCAGAACGCGCAGGCGCCGGCGGGCCAGATTGGCGGCGCGCCATCCCCCGCCGATCAGGAGTTCACCTTCACCGTGCGCGCCCCCGGGCGCCTCTCCACCCCGGAGGAATTCGGCGATATCCTCGTCCGCTCGACGGAGGATGGCCGCCAGGTGCGGGTCAAGGACGTCTCCCGCATCGAACTGGGGGCGGAATACTACAAGTCGTTCGGCCGCTACAACGGCAAGGATGCAGGCCTGCTGCTGGTCTATTTGCTGCCGGGCGCCAACCAGATCGAAAGCGCCAACGGCGTCTACCGGGCGCTGGAGGAGTTGAAGGGCTACTTCCCGGACGACGTGGACTACGCGATCACCTACGACTCGACGCCGGCGGTCACGGCTTCCATCGAGGAGATCGTCCACACCCTGTTCGAGGCGATCCTGCTGGTGGTGCTGGTGGTGTTCGTCTTCCTGCAGAACGCCCGCGCTACGCTGATTCCGCTGATCGCCATTCCGGTGTCGCTGATTGGCACCTTCATCTTGTTCCCGGCGCTGGGATTCACGGTCAACACGCTGACGATGTTCGGCCTGGTGCTGGCGATCGGCATCGTGGTGGACGACGCCATCGTTGTGGTCGAGGCCGTGATGTCGCACATCGAGCGCGGCAAGTCGGCCCGGGAGGCCACCGAGCAGGCGATGCGCGAGGTGACCGGGCCGATCATCGGCACCTCGGCCATCATGGTGGCCGTGTTCGTGCCGGTGGGCTTCATCGGCGGGCTGACCGGCCGCATGTACGCGCCGTTCGCCCTGACCATCGCGGTTTCGGTGATCATTTCCACCTTCAACGCGCTGTCGCTCAGCCCGGCGCTGTCCAGCCTGCTGCTCCGGCCCGCCCATATCGAAAAGTCCCCCTTGCGCTGGTTCTACCGGGGCTTCAACCGCGGATTCAGCCGCACCACGAGCACCTACATGCGGCTGGCGACGTCGCTGGCGCGCCGGGCGGGATTGAGCCTGGTGGCGATTGCCGGCGTGGCCCTGCTCGGCGGCCGGCTGGCCGCCATCGTGCCGACGGGTTTCGTGCCCATCGAGGACCAGGGCGTGCTGCTGGCCAACGTCCAGTTGCCGAACGCGGCCTCGCTGGAACGCACCAGCGAGGTGGCCAAGCGCGCCGAGGAAATCCTCGCCACCACGCCGGGCGTCGCGTCGTTCAACGTCGTCGGAGGCATGTCCATCCTCAGCGGCACCTATACGCCCAACACCGCGACCTTTTTCATCCGCCTGACGCCGTGGGAAGAGCGCACTACGCCGGAAACCAGCCTGCGCGGCATCGTGATGAGCCTGCGCCAGCGCCTCGGCGCCATTCCGGAGGCGATCGCCTTCCCGTTCGTGCCGCCGTCCCTGCCCGGTTTCGGCGCCGCCGGCGGCTTCGACTTGTTCTTGCAGGACCGCAGCGGGAACCTCTCGGTGCAGGAATTGAATGAACAAGTCCAGGCCTTTCTCGCGGCGGCGAAAAAACGGCCCGAGTTGACGGGGCTTTTCACCTCGTTTGATCCCACCGTGCCGCAGATCGCGCTCGAGGTGGACCGCGAAAAGGCCCGCACGCTGGGCGTCCAGATCAACGACGTGTTTGCCACCTTGCAGGCCTCGCTGGGCGGGGCCTATGTCAACGATTTCAACCGCTTTGGCCGCCTCTACCGCGTCTTTGTGCAGGCCGATTCCGACTTTCGCCAGAAGCCGGAGGACATCGGCCAGTTCTACGTCCGCAGCCGGACCACCAACGCCATGATCCCGCTGTCTACCCTCGTCAAGGTGAATCCGTCCGCGGGCACTGAAATGACGATCCGCTACAACCTGATGCGGTCGGTGGAAATCACCGGGCAGGCGGCGGAGGGCTACAGCTCGGGCCAGGCCATGGAGGCCGTCGAAGAGGTGGCCGCCGAAGTCCTGCCGCGCGAGATGGGCCTGGCCTTCACCGGCCTTTCCTACCAGGAGAAAACGGCCCCAAGCTCCACGCCGACCTTGATCCTCGCGGTGGTCTTCGTCTTCCTGCTGCTGGCCGCGCTCTACGAAAGCTGGAGCCTGCCCTGGAGCGTGATGCTCATCACCCCGACGGTCCTGCTGGGGGCGTTCCTGCCCGTATGGGCCTTCGGCTTCGACAACAACATCTATGTCCAGATCGGGCTGGTCATGCTGATCGGCCTGGCCGCCAAGAACGCCATCTTGATCGTGGAATTCGCCAAGATGCAGCGCGACGCGGGCGCGGAAACGGTGGAAGCCGCCATGGCGGCGGCCAAGCTGCGCTTCCGGCCCATCCTGATGACGGCCTTTTCCTTCATTCTCGGCGTGCTGCCGCTGGTGCTGGCCAGCGGCTCCGGGGCCAACGCGCGCAAGATGATGGGGCTCGCCGTCCTGTTCGGCATGCTGACGGCCACGCTGCTGGGCGTCTTCCTGACGCCGTCGTTTTTCGTGGCGGTGGAACGCCGCGGCCGGCGCGGAAAGGAGGGCGCGCCATGAACTGCCGTTGGATGGTCGGCCCGCTGCTGTTGATGGCCATGGCGCTCGCCGGCTGCGCCACGGGCCCCGATTACCTCCGCCCGGAAATCTCCGTGCCGGAAGCCTGGCGGATGGGCGAGCCCGCCACCAATTCGCTGGCCGACCTCCCGCTGGAAGCCATGTATCGCGATCCCGTGCTGAACGAACTCATCGCGACGGCGCTGACCAACAGCCCCGACATCCGCAGCGCCATGGCCAGCATCGAGAAGGCGGACGCCGCCCTCCGTATCCAGCGGGCCGACTACTGGCCCGCCATCAACGGCTCGGCCAGCTACACCACCGCCCGGGCCGGCAACGTTCCGCCGTTGCCGGGGGCCGAGGCGGATGAATACGATCTGTTCGGCGCCTTGTCCTACGAGGTGGACCTGTGGGGGCGCATCCGCCGGCTCAACGAAGCCGCTCGCGCCCAGTATCTGGCGTCGGAGGAGGCCCGGCGCACGGTGGAAATCGGGCTGGCGGCCAACGTCGCTTCGACCTACTTCAACCTGCGCGCCCTCGACCGCCAGCTCGAAATCGCCAACGAAACCCTGGCCTCGCGCCGGGACATGCTCGAGTTGACCCGCATTAAATATGACGATGGCAACGGGATCGTCTCCGAACTCGACGTGGCGCAGGCCCAGACGCAGGTATCTTCGGCGCAATCCTCAATTGCCAACCTACGCCGGCTGATCGCGGTCACGGAAGACGCCTTGAGCATCCTGATCGGCAGCAATCCCCGCGACATTCCGCGCGGGCTGGACTTGATTGCCCAGTGGCAGCCGGAAGACGTGCCGGCGGGCTTGCCGTCCGACGTGTTGCTGCGCCGCCCCGACGTGCGCGCCGCTGAACAGAACCTGATCGCCGCCAATGCCAACATCGGGGTTGCGCGGGCGGCCTTTTTCCCGGTGATTTCCCTCACCGGCGCGCTGGGGCTGCAAAGCGAAGACCTTGGCGACCTGTTCGACACCGGCCTCTCCAAGGCGTGGAACTTCACGCCCAGTCTCGCGGCGCCGATCTTCAACGCCGGCAAAATTCGCGCCAACGTGCGTGTGGCCCAGGCGCAGCAGAAAATCGCCCTTGCCGATTACGAGAAGGCCATCCAGAACGCCTTTCGCGAGGTCAACGACGCCCTCGCCGGCGTCCGCTTCATCCGTGAAAAACTGGCGGCGGACGAGGAAACGGAGCAGGCCGAAAGCCGGCGGCTCGAACTGGCCCGGATGCGCTACGATGGCGGCGTGGCGAGCTACAGCGACGTGCTCGACGCCCAGCGCTACCTCTTCAGCGCCCAATTGACCGCCGTGCAAAGCCGAAACGATCTGCTCAATGCCTCCGTCCAGCTATACAAGGCCCTCGGCGGCGGTTGGCCGGGCGGTGTGGAAAACTACAAGCCGTAGGGGCACAGGCCCCGGAAGGACGAACATGAAAATAATCATTGCCGGCGCTGCGGGCGGCGAAGTCACCGGGTCCGCCTATTACGTCCAGACCGACAAGGCGTGCGTGCTGGTGGATTGCGGCCAGTTTCAGGGCACCCGCAAGTCCGAGTCGCTCAACCGCTGGAAACCGCCGTCCCGGATCAAGCTGGATGCGGTGCTGATCACCCACGCGCACCTCGACCATACCGGGCGGCTGCCCTTGTTGGCGAAGCGTGGCCAGCGCGTGCCGGTCTATGCCACCGAAGCGACGATCGAAATGACTGCCCTCATCCTCCGCGACTCCGCGCATATTTTGGCCGGCGACGTGGCGCGGAAGAACCGCAAGCTGGCGCGGGCGGGGGAGCCGCCCGTTGCGCCGCTCTACACCCCCGAAGATGTCGAGGATGTCATCGGCTGGATGCAGGCGGTGCCATATCATGAGCCGGTCCCGGTTGCGCCCGGCATCCAGGCGGTCTGGGCCGAGGCCGGCCACATGCTCGGATCCGCCTCCATCAAGCTGATCGTCGAAGAGGATGGCCGCCAGAAGATGGTGGTTTTCTCGGGCGACCTCGGACCGCGGAGCGCGCCGATCCTGAAAACCTACGAGCCGTTCCACCATGCGGACATGGTGTTCATCGAATCCACCTATGGCTCTCGAGACCACCGGGCCTTCGACCAAACAGTCGATGAATTTGTCGCCATTGTCCGGGATGCCATCGCCGCCGGCGGCAAGATGCTGGTGCCCACGTTCGCCGTGGGCCGCGCCCAGCTCATCGTCAGCCTGCTCGGCTGGATGTTCCGCGAAGGCAAAGCCCCGCCGTTCCCGATCTTCCTCGACAGTCCGATGGCGATCCAGGCCACGAACATCTATACACAACACCGCGAACTGTTCGACGACGAAGCCCTGAAGTACACCCGCGATCGGCGCCTGCGCGAGGATCTCAAGACGATGAAGCTGTGCGTCACGGCCGAGGACTCAAAGCAGATCAACGCCCAGCCCGGACCGTGCCTGGTGATGGCGGGCGCGGGCATGTGCAACGCCGGCCGCATCCTGCACCACTTCAAGGCCAGCCTGTGGAAGCCGGAAACCCACGTGCTGATCGTCGGCTACCAGGCTGTCGGCACGCTGGGCCGGATGCTGGTGGACGGCGCCGACAAGGTCAAAATCTTCGGTGAACCCATCGCGGTGAAAGCCAACGTCCACACCATGGGCGGGTTCAGCGCGCATGCCGGCCAGACCGACCTGCTGGCGTGGCTGGAAGCTCTGGTCCCCGCCAAGCCCCGAGTGGTGCTGACCCACGGGGAAGCGGAATCGCGGCTCGGGCTGGAAGCCCAGATCCGCCGGCGCTTCGGCCTGCAACCGCAGTTGCCGGACCTGAACGAGGCGATCGAACTATGACCTCGGATCCGCGGATGGAGCGGAGAAAGGGATATGGATAAGCGACGTGGTTGGGGACTGATCGCCGGCCTGGGACTGGCCGGAACCTTGGTGGCGGCGGCCGCCGAAAAGCCGGATTGGCAGGTTGAACTGGTGCCCAGCCTGTGGGTGGCCGGCCTTTCCGGCGATGGTGCGATCAATGGCCGGGACGTGGATTACGACCGTTCGACCGGCGATCTCCTGGAACACCTGGAAGCCGGCGGCTCGCTGGCGGGCAAAATGGTGTACAAGCAATTCGCGCTGGGCGGGCAGATCGACGGCTATGAACTGTCCACCGACGCCTTGAAGCTGGATGGGGTGCCGCTGGCCGGCCAGATGGATACGGATATGCTGTTTGCGGAACTGGCGGCCGGCTATGTATTCAAGGGCTGGAAGGAGGGACAGACGTTCACCCTGGCGGCCGGCCTGCGCTATGCGCATATCGAAAGCGATCTGGACGTTACCGGCGCCGGGACGATCCGGCATAGCCAGGACCTGCTGGATCCCATGGTCATCCTCTGGCCCAGCCTGCCGTTGTTCGCTTCGAAGATCCAGGGCATGAGCCTTGTGCCCGCCTTTTCCATCGGCGGCGGCGGCGATTCCGACCTGGTGTTCGAACTCTATCCGCAGCTTCGTTATCGGGTGACGCCGCATGTCGTGGTGCGGTTCGGCTACCGCGTCGTCGGCTACAAGGTCAAGGAAGATCCGGACAACGAGCTGGATTTCAAATTGTCCGGCTTCATTGCCGGTTTGGGCGCCATGTTCTGAGCCGCGTGGCACCGGGCGGCTAGCCGCGACCGGACCGGCACCATGGAATTCCATCGCCGCCGGGCACGAATTCGGATATACTCGCAAGTGCGTTAAGGAAAGGTGCGGATATGCCAGGCAAAAAACGGATTTTGAAGATTGCGGGCCGGCTGTCGGATCCCTTCCGTTTTGAAAACGGGAAGAAATTCCGGCTGAACAAGATCAATCCCGGCGACACGCTGTGGCTCAAGTCGGAGGACAAGGGCAAGGCCCAGGAAGGGCTGCAGGTCGGCATCGAGGCGCTGGCCGAACTGCAGGACAAGCTCTATGCCCAGGACCAGTGGGCGGTGCTGCTGATGTTCCAGGCCATGGATGCGGCTGGCAAGGATGGGGCCATCAAGCACGTCATGTCCGGCGTGAACCCCCAGGGCTGTCAGGTCTTCTCCTTCAAAACCCCCTCCGCCGAGGAATTGGACCATGATTTCCTTTGGCGCTGCCTCAAATGCCTGCCGGAACGCGGCCGCATCGGCATTTTCAATCGCTCGTATTACGAGGAAACCCTTGTGGTGCGGGTCCATCAGGAACTCCTCGCCCGGCAGAAACTGCCGCCGAAGCTGGTCACCAAGCGGATTTGGCAGGAGCGCTTCGAGGATATTCGCGCTGTCGAGCGCTACCTGTCCCGCAACGGCGTGCTCATCCTCAAGTTTTTCCTGCACGTCTCGAAGAAGGAGCAGAAGAAGCGCTTCCTGGAGCGAATCGAGAATCCGGACAAGAACTGGAAGTTCTCCGCCGGAGATGTCGCCGAACGGGAACACTGGGACGACTACATGGCCGCCTATGAGGACATGATCCGTCACACCGCGACGCCCGAAGCCCCGTGGTACGTCGTGCCCGCCGACAACAAGTGGTTCACGCGCATTGTGGTCGCCGCCGCGGTGGTCAAGGCCCTCGAGAATCTCGACCTGGCCTACCCCGCGGTGAACGAGGCCAAACTCGAAGAGCTGGCAGCAGCCAAACGGCAGTTGGAAGGCCAAAACGGTCCGCGCCGGAAGCCATAACCGGCTGGCCGCCGAGCGCCCGGATTCCCTGCCTTGTCCTGGCGGGGAGGGGAAACTGGCGGGATGGGGGGGCGGCGAGGAAAGGTTCAGCCGACGGGCGCGTCCAGATCCAACAGCCCGGTGGTGGCAACTGGAATGCGCTGCATCAGGTCCGGGCCGTCATTGTGGATGTTGTTGACCCGGGTTCCAACCGGATAGCTCTCCACGTCGACGCGGCTATCGGCGACCATCGCCACGAGGTCCTGCCCGGTTGCAGCGGGATCCAGCCAGCCCGCTTCCCGGTCAGGCATCAAAACCACCGGCATGCGGGGATGGATGGTCTTGAGGTTGCCGGTTGCCGGCTTGGTGAGCAGCGCACAGCTGGTTACCGATACGCCGTCGGGCCCGGTCCAGACGGATTGCAGGCCGGCAAAGGCGATCACCGGCGAATCGGGACAGTGCAGGAAGAAGGGCTGTCGACCCCGGCGACGCGGGGCGCCGCCAGCCGGCTCCTTCGCCATCCACTCGTACCAGCCCCGGACAGGCATCAGGCAGCGCGCGCTGCGCAGGCTGTCGCGCCAGACGGGCTTGCGCGCCGCGTCCTCGGAGCGCGCGTTGAACGTCAGCGCCGGTGGTTCGGGCTTGGGCCACCAGGCTGGAATCAAGCCCCACCGGGCGCGCCGGAGTTCCCAGGCCCCCGTAGCGGCCCGGACAATGACAGGGACCTGCGCAGTCGGCGCCACGTTGAACATCGGTTTGAACCAGCCGCGGAAGAAGCACTGGACGGTCCGGTAATGCTCGCCCACGATTTGTTCATCCGGCAATACGAAGCGCCCGCACATGTTGCCTAGGATAAGCCATGCCCGCCCGGGCGCCAAACCCAATGTAGGCACCCGGCCGGGGCGCATCGGCGATTGGGTGCAATTCCGAAACCGGAAGGGCAGCCTCCGTGTCGCCCGCCGTGGTTTCCGCGCTGGCGACGGGAACCGGGCAGGACGGAGCCGTGCCCCTCCAGAACAGCCGTTGCGTACAGGAGGAATCCAATGCAAACGTGCGATCCAATCGCAGATGACCACCGTTTCCCGGGCGGCCGCCGTTTGCGATTTGACAGGGGGCGGCCGCCGGCAACATAGTCCCCGCCATGAAAGATTTCCCGGTCGAAATCGTCGCCGGTTTGGTTGGCTTGGTCCTGACGGCCCTGTTGGCAGGCATTGTCTTCCGGAAGCTGCGGTTCCCCGTCACCATCGGCCTGATGCTCGTCGGCATGGCGCTTTATTACCTGGGCGGGATGTCTCCCGCGCTGCACGTTTTGCAGCGGATTCACATGACGCCGAATTTCATCCTCTACATCCTCCTGCCGACGCTGATTTTCGACGCAGCGATCAATCTCGACGCCCGCGAACTGATGCGCAACATCGTGCCCATTTTCATCCTGGCCGCGCCCGGCGTCGTGTTTGTCACGGCCATGGTCGGCCTCGCGGTCGCCCGGTTCACCCCCCTGGGCCTGAACGCCGCGATGCTGTTCGGGGCGTTGATTTCGACCACGGATTCCGCGGCGGTCATTGCGCTGTTCAGCGAGTTGGGAGCGCCGAAAAGACTCGCCCTGCTGGTGGACGGCGAGAGTCTGTTCAACGATGCCACGACCATTGTGGTGTTCGACATCGTGGCGGGAATCGTGGCGAGCAGCCTTCTGCTGAACGATCCGGCGGAAGCCTGGCAACTCACCACCCTGGTCCGGATTCCCGGCCAGTTCCTGCTGGTGTTCTGCGGGGGCGGTCTTGTCGGCGCCGCCGTCGGCTGGGTCATGATGCTCATTGTTCGCTGGTCCCGGCACGATCCCCTGGTGGAAGTCGGCCTGACCACGGTGGTGGCCTACGCAGCCTTCGTTTTGGCCAATTACTATTGCCGCTTTTCCGGTGTCATGGCGGCCTGTGCCGCCGGGATGGTCGTGAGTTATTCCGGCCGCCGGGATTTCGACGCCAGGACCCTTGCCGGCATCCGGAACTTCTGGCGGTTTGCCGCTTTCATGGCCAATGGCTTGATCTTCCTGCTGCTGGGCCTGACCGAATCCTTCCTGATTCACGATGCCGGCCGGTTGTTCCATGTGGCCCGGGCGATAGGCGTTGCCATCGTTGCGGTCTTGCTGTCGCGGGTCCTGATCGTGGGCTTCACGGGCCTGTGCTGCAACCGCTTTTCCAGAACCGGCAACCAGATCACTCTGCCGATGCAGTTCCTGATGTTTTGGGGCGGCCTGCGCGGTGCGCTTCCGATTGCTCTTGCGGTTTCCATCGCACCCGGCCTGGTGTCGCCGGCCGAACGCACTCTCGTCATCCAATTGACCCTGGGGGTGATCCTGTTCACCATCCTGGTGCAGGGACCCACCCTGAAACGGTTCATGAACCGCTTCGGCATGATGGGGGCGGCGATGGAACGGGCAACCGGCCCCTGAGGACAACGTGGTTTCGCTCGGAAGCGCGAAGGAGGGCTTGTTCACAAGGGTTCGGGAGTCTATTCTGCGGGACATGTGCTTCCGCGGCATCTTCTTGTGCCTGGCTGGCGCCATGGCGGCAAACGTTGTTCTGGCAGACACCTGGACCGGGGCGGGCTGGACCGTGCGCTTCAACCTGCCCGATCAGAATTCCACGAACGCCGGGCCGGACGAATTTGTCATTCGCGATGCCTTTCTGGCGCGGATCAATGCCCTGGACAACAACGACTGGGCCTGCCTGGCGACCTACACCTTTACCAATCAAGTTGTGGCCGGCCAGCTTCTGGAGGCGCTTGGCCAGGCCCTGACGCGCGGCGCGAAGATCGGCTTCGTGGCGGACAAGGGGGTGGATATCGCATCCAACTTCTGGCCGGGTCTGTCCCTGTCCGGGCTCGCCGCGCGGTCGGTGAATCCGTTGCAGTTGTCCCGGTGCCCGTTTCCCGACGGCATCATGCACAATAAAACCGGGGTGTTCTGGTACCGGGCCGCCACCCAGGCCTGGGTGCTCTCCGGGTCGTGGAACTTCACCGGCGCCGGGAGCTCCGAACAGTGGAATATCCTGACGGAAATCCAGGACAACGCGCTGGCCGGGGCCTATTCAAACGAAATGCGCGAGTTGCTGGAAGGTCGCTTTCATTCCGATCCGGCCAAGTCGCATGCCCACGACGGCACGCGGTTCCGCCTTCCGGGCATGCATGCGGATGGCTGGGTGCGGTTTGCCCCGTATCCCAGCGCCGCTCCGGGCGGATCCAACGCGCTGACCGACATCACCGCCGCAATCGATGCCGCCCAGGAGGAAATCTTCTTCGGGCTGAACCTGCTGACACGGTCGAACGTGGTGGAGGCTCTCGCGCGCGCCTGCAATCGCGGGGTCGTGGTCCATGGCGTGATCCCCAAAAGCGATCAATACGCGCCCGACAGCGTGTATTCAGCGCTGCTCCAGCCGGTGCACTACGCCACACGCAACCGTGTTGTGATGTTTCCCGCCTACTACAACGCGGAGCGCACCCGTCGGGACGGAGGAAGTTGGGATCTGGTCCATGCCAAATACATGGTGATCGATCCCCGCGGGGCGCGCCCGTGGGTCATTCATGGGTCGGCCAACTGGACCTGGAGCGCCCTGGTCAGCACCTCCACGAACGACGAGAACGTGCAGTTTCTGCCGCACGCCGGCATGGCCGCGGCGTTTCTGGCCCACTTTGCCCGGATGTCCGACGGCGTGCAGCCGTGGTGCGCCATGGGCAGCGGCGGGTCGTCCGCCTCGGCCTGGCTGGACTACTGGCTGCCGGACGATACCCTGCATGAACTCGTGTGGACCGGCGACCTGCACAATCCCGCGTCCTGGACCAACCGCGTTCAGCTCCTGCCCGCCAGGCGCGGTACCAACACCCTGAACCTGGCGCGGGATCCCCTGCCGCGGTTTTTTCGCGTGCAGCGTGTTCCGCCCGCCCTGTAGCCCCCGATCCCCGTGGGAGCCTGATTTTGGGATTTGCCTCTGCCGGGTCGGCTGATACCCTGCACCCGGAGTGATGGCTGGAGGAGGGTATGAACACCATGCACGGCAACGAAAACGAATGGATTCAGCGGCTCAGCGCGAAGGCATCAACCAGCAGCCAGGTGGATTCCGCCCTGTACCAGAAATATGACGTCAAACGGGGCCTGCGCGACATCAACGGCAAGGGCGTTCTCGCCGGCCTGACCCAGATCGGCGATGTGCAGTCGCATCCCGAAGGCGATGTGACCGGTCCCGGCCATCTCATCTACCGCGGCATCGATATCGAAGAACTCGTGGCCGGTTTTCTGGCGGAGAAGCGGCCCGGCTATGAGGAAACCTGCTACCTTTTGCTGGGCGGGGAACTCCCCCGCGCGGGCGAACTGGCGGAGTTTTCTGCGCGGCTCGGTTCATACCGGGCGCTGCCCGATGACTTTGTCCACGACTCTCTGCTCAAGCTGTCCAGTCGCGACATGATGAACGCGATGGCTCAGAGCATCCTGGCGATGTATGTACTCGACGACCGGGCGGAAGATGTTTCCCTCCCGAATGTGCTGCGGCAATGCCTGAAACTGGTGGCCACTTTCCCGCTGCTCGCGGCCTACAGCTACCAGGCCTATGTGTATTACTATGGCAAGGGCAGCCTCGTCATTCATGCCCCGCAGCCGGAATTGTCCACCGCGGAGAACTTCCTGCACATGCTGCGCAATGACAGCCGCTACACGCCCCTGGAGGCGCAGCTGCTGGATCTGGCGTTGGTGCTGCATGCCGAACACGGCGGCGGCAACAACTCGACCTTCACCACCCATGTCGTCACCTCCAGCCTGACCGATACCTATTCGGTCATCGCCGCCGCCATGGGCTCGTTGAAGGGACCGCGCCACGGCGGCGCCAACGCCAAGGTCGTGGCCATGTTCGACGAGCTGAAACGCGAGGTCAAAGACTGGTCCAACGACCGGCAGGTGGAGGACTACCTCTACAAGCTGCTTCGAAAGGAGGCCTTCGATCGCTCCGGCTTGATCTACGGCATCGGCCACGCCGTGTATTCCACGTCCGATCCCCGCACCCAGATCCTGCGCGGCCAGGTGCAGAAGCTGGCGGCCGAGAAGGGCGTTTCCGAGGAAATGGATCTGTATATGCGCGTCGAGCGCCTCGGCCCGCAGATCATCGGCCAAGAACGCAAGATGTACAAGGGCGTCAGCGCCAACGTGGATTTCTACTCCGGCTTTCTTTACCGGATGCTGGAAATCCCGACGGAACTGTTCACCCCCATCTTTGCCATGGCCCGCATCGCTGGCTGGAGCGCCCACCGGATCGAAGAACTGGCCAACGGCGGCAAGATTATTCGCCCCGCCTACAAAAGCGTGGCCGCCCGCCGCCATTACGTTCCCCTGGCCACCCGCGGCGGGGCCTAGGGCGTCTTCAGATGGGGGGGCGCCTTCCCTACTCCAAATTGTGCGGCTCGGTTTGGAGTGCGGGGACAACGACCAACGGGAGGCGGCCCCGCTTTGGCTGCTGGGCTTTCCCGGCTGTTCCGGCTGGCCATTCGGCTGCCCCCGAAAAAAGCGGAGTGGCGCTCGCCGAGTCTCGCTTTCCGCCGCACTCCAAATTTGGTCGATCGTTGTCAACGAAACAGGGATGCACCTACTTCCGGCATGATTCAAGAACCATGCAAATTGGGTGGCATTGGGCCGGTTGAGATTGGTAGGATGCGGATTTAAATCGGAGACAAGCCATGGATGAGCTGTTGGAAATCATCAGAAAGAACGCCCGCACGAGCGTAGAGGACATCGCGAAGATGATCCAGTCGACCCCGGCCGAGGTCGCCGCGCGCATCGAGGACTATGAAAAGGAAGGCACCATCCGCGGCTACCGAGCGCTGATCAACGAGGATCATCTGCCGGATGATCACGTAACCGCAGTTATTGAGGTCAAGGTGCAGCCGGAGCGCGAGGGTGGATTCGACCGCGTGGCCCGGCGTATCAGCGGCTTTCCGGAAGTGGTGAACATGCACCTGATGTCGGGCAAGTACGACCTGCTGCTGTTCGTGGAGGGCAACACCCTCCGGGAGGTGGCCTCGTTCGTCAGCGAGCGGCTGGCAACGCTGGACGGCGTACTGTCCACGGGAACGCATTTCATGCTCAAGACCTACAAACAGGACGGGGTGCTGATGGACGGGGACAAGCACGACGACCGTCTGCAAATCAGTCCCTAGGCTGCGGAGAAGGGCAGTCGGGCCATGAAGGGCAGAAGCAGAGTTGCGGCGCATGTGCAAGTGCTCCCGTTTTCGGGTATCCGCAAGTTTTTCGACATCGTTGCATCCCGCAAGGATGTGATCTCACTGGGCGTTGGCGAACCAGACTTCGACACCCCATGGACCGTGCGCGAAGCGGCCGTCTGGTCGTTGGAACGCGGGGCCACGCACTATACCTCGAACCGCGGCGATCCCGGATTGCGCAAGGCTATCGCCCGCTATGTGGCTCGGCAGTTCGGCGCGGAATATGACTGGGACCGGGAAATCCTCGTTACGGTGGGTGTCAGCGAGGCCATCGACATTGCCCTGCGCACGATTGTGAATCCCGGCGACGAGGTGATCTATCACGAGCCGTGTTTTGTCAGCTACCGGCCCAGCATTATCCTGGCAGGAGGCACACCGGTCTGCGTCGAAACCCGCCGCGAGGACCAATTCCGCCTGACCCGGCCCATGCTTGAAAAGGCGGTCACGAAAAAAACACGCGTGCTGATGCTCAATTTTCCCTGCAACCCGACCGGCGCGGTGCTGGCCAAGTCCGACGTCGAGGACATTGCCGACTTCTGCATCCGGCACGATCTGCTGCTCCTGACAGACGAAATCTACGCGGAGCTGACCTACGACTCGAAGCACGTCAGCTTTGTTTCGGTGCCCGGCATGAAGGAACGTACAATCTTCCTGCACGGCATGTCGAAGGCCTGGGCCATGACCGGCTTCCGCATCGGTTATGCCTGTGCCCCGGCCGAGATCTCCGAGAACATGATGAAACTGCATCAGTACGCCATCATGAGTGCGCCCACCACGGGCCAGATGGCCGCGGCCGAGGCGCTGGAACGCGGTGACGAGGCCGTGGCCGCGATGCTGGGGGAATACAACCGTCGGCGCAATTATCTGATTGCATCGTTTGCCGATATGAAGGTTTCCTGCCATACGCCGGCTGGCGCGTTCTATGCCTTCCCCTATATCGGCGATTTGGGCGTGTCGTCGGAGGATTTTGCGATGCGTTTCCTGGAGGAACAGAGCGTCGCGGTTGTGCCGGGCGATGCGTTTGGCAAATCCGGCGCGGGTTTCTTGCGCTGTGCCTATGCCACCAGCATGGAGAACATCCGCGAAGCCATGAAGCGCATGGCCATCTTCGTCGCCAACATCCGCGCGGAACGATAAATTAATTCTGTCCCCATATTCGAGTTCTGAAAATATGGCACTGGATACAGTTAATTAACTGTGTTGAATAGTATTGTGTATAATTTACTGATGTTTAAGTAAATATATATAATTGGATATATTTTATTTAACTTATAATTGGTCATACTTAATTAATTCCCGGCATTACGCGCGCAGGAGTATTTTGCCGACAGATGGGAGGGAGGATTACGGCCGCCAGAGATACAGTCGGCGCGGGGTGGTCGCTTCCGAGATCAGCGACTGGATCGCGGGCAGAGGTGACCGGGCACCCAGCAGCAGGCCCCAGAAGGTGTTCTGTGTTTCGTATCCGATGACCAGAATGTCTTCGACTCCCAACATTTCAGCGGTGGCCGCCATGGCGTCGTCCCAATAACCAATACCGTCGATCAACTGGTGCTTCAACGCGTCTGCAGCCGTAAACAGGCGTCCATCGGCGATGGATTTTAAATCGGATTTCTTGAGGCCCCGGCCCTCGGCGATCAGGTTCACGAAACGCTCGTGCATCGCATCCACGGAATCCTGCAGGAGCGCTATTTGTTCTGGATCCACGGGGTGGAAGGGATTGAGCAGATCCTTGTTCCTGCCCGACTTGATGGTAGTGTCAGTTACGCCGAGTTTGTCGCTGAGACCCTGGATGTTCAGGGTCTGCAAAATCACACCGATGGAGCCGATGAGTGCCGTGGGCTGGGCCAGGATGCGGTCGGCGGGCAATGAAATGTAATAGGCGCCAGAAGCTGCCATATCATGGACCAACACGGTGAGCTTGCGGCCGGGACGGCTTTCCTTGAATTGCGTCAGTTCACGATGAATCTCGTCGGCGGAAGTTACCTCGCCGCCGGGCGAATCCACTTCGAGGATGATCGCCGCCACATGGGGATCCTGGCGCGCCGCGCGGATTTGCCGGAGGCAGTCCTCGACGGGATCCGTGGTGCCGAACCAGCCGCCATCGAGCTGCCGGGTCAGAACGCCGATGAACGAAATCCGGACAACCTTGGTCGTGCCTGAACCGTAGGAGTGCTTCTGAATGAACCGGGGATATTCATCTTCGCCCTTTTGGACCCGGCTGGGCTTGCCCGGGCCGGTCAGGAGGCCGATGGCCGTCAAGTTGAGCAGCAGACTCAGTCCGAGAACGCCGCCAAGCAGAATGATGACGATCCAGAACGGCCAATGGCGGCATTTCACGCGTACCCCTTGCATCGATCCTTGACTTTTCATTTCCCGGCAACCTAGCACATCCCAGCAAAAACGGAAAAGCCGAAAACGGAAAACCGGCTTTTCCAGAATAAGGGGATATGGATAGGATGGCCATGACATGAAACGGTTGCACATTGCCTATTACATCACGGCCCATGGCTATGGCCACGGAGTGCGTTCCAGTGAAATAATCGGGGCTTTACTGGCGGCGCATCCGGCGGTGAGCATCACTGTGACGACCGACCTGCCGGAGATTTTTCTGCGCAGCCGTCTGCCGGATGGCGACGGGCGGCTGGTGGTCCGGCCCGGGGCGTTTGATGTGGGCATGGTGCAGAAAGACTCCATCCGCGTGGATGTGGCCGCCACGCTGGCAGCGACACTGGAATTGCTGGAGGAACGGCCCCGGCTGGTTGACTACGAGGCGGAAGTGCTGCGCGGGGAAGGCGCGGATCTGGTCGTGGCGGATATTCCGTCCATCCCGCTGGAGGCGGCGGCGGCAGCGGGCATCCCGGCGGTGGCCGTGGGCAATTTCTCATGGGACTGGATCTATGCGCCGTTTGCCCTTCGCGATCCGCGCTGGCGGCCGGTGGTCCGGATGTTCGAGGAGGGATACCGCAAGGCAAAGCTGCTGCTGAAATTGCCGTTTTCCCCGGCGATGTCCATCTTTCCCCGGCGCACGGACCTGCCGCTGCTGGCCCGACCGGGGCGGGCCCGCCGCCGGGAACTCGCGGCTTTGACGGGGGCGGATGCCAACAAGCGCTGGGTATTACTATCCTTCACCTCCCTGGAGTGGAACGAACCGGCCCTGGACGCGGTTGAAGCGCTGAATGCGTTCGAATTCTTCACCGTCAAGCCGCTGGAGTGGACGGGACGGATGAACATTCACGCGGTCGATCGACGGACCATCGGGTTTTCGGATGTGCTGGCCAGCTCGGATGTGGTGATCACCAAGCCGGGCTACGGGATATTGAGTGACTGCGTGGCGAATGCCCGACCGATCATTTACGCTGAGCGGGAAGATTTCATTGAATATCCGATGCTGGAACGGGAACTAAAACGTTTTTTGCGGAATGTGCACATTCCCCAGGCCGATTTGTATGCCGGCCGGCTGGGTCCGGCCTTGGCGGCGATCGAATCCGCCACCGAACCCCGGGAGATTCTCCCCCGGGGTGGGGCGGAAAAAGCGGTGAAAACCCTGATCGGATTAATGTGATCCTGCACGCGTCGTGAACGAATGCGGGCGCCGGAGATGTGGAGATCACCCGCCGTCCGGCCAACGACCGGCCGGAATCACAGGCCGGCGTCCAGTTTCTGCGGATCCCAGCTCCGCAAGACAGATTCATTGGCGGGGGTGGGAATGCCCAGCTCCCGGCCCAGGCGGCAAATGGTGCCGGCCAGGAGATCGATTTCGGGATGGCGGTTGGCTTCGACGTCTTGCAGCATAGAGGTCTTTTCATTCGGGGGCAGCGAACGGATGAGTTTTTCTACCCGCTTCGGGACCTGGTTCATGCCGGGAATGCCGAGAGCAACAGCGACAGCCGCGGCTTCGTCCATTAGCGTCCGCGCCAATTGCATGGCGGCGGGGTTGCGCTGGAGTTCGCGGTTCGGGGCGCGGAAGACGGCTTGTGCCTGGTTGAGGCCGATGTTCAGAATGAATTTCCGCCACTGAGCGCTGCGCATGTCCGCCGGGATATCATGGGCGATGCCCAGCCGTGAAAAGAAAGCGGCGACAGCGGTTACCCGGGCGGATGGCGGCTCATTGAGCGCTTCGCCGAACACAATCTTGGCGGTGCCCTGCTGCACGACGGCATGTCCGATGCGCATGGCGCTGTTGCAATTGACAAACCCATGGAGAACGCGGGCCCAGCCGAAGGCATTGGCCAGGACATCCTGGGCGGTAATGCCGTTGAGAAGCGGCAGAATCTGAGTGGTGTCGGACAGCACCGGGGCAATGGCGGGGAGCGCGGATGAGAGGGCGGGGGCTTTGACGGCGACGAGGACAAGGTCGGCGGTTGGGCCGGGATTGTCCGGGGAGACATACTTCAAATGGAGACGCCGGCCGTTGAGGGATGGCGGGTCGGCGCGGAATCTGGCAATGCGCTGGGCATCGGCGATGATGCGCAGACAGGTCGGATCGCGGGCGACGATCTGCGCGGCATAGAGCGTGCCGATGGCGCCAAGCCCGAGAAGCGCAACATTGCGGATGGACGCCATCTGATCTGGTGGCTGTATCATGCCGCAAGGATACCGGGGACAGCCGATTCGGGCAAGCCAGGGGCGGATTAATCCGGCAGCAGTTTCAGCAGGGCCCGGGCCAACGGATGTGATGGGGATACCGGGTGGAAGGTCCGGCCGGTGCGGCGAATCAGGCCGCTTTCCAGCAGTGCGTCAAGGTGAGGTCGAATGGTGCAAAAGGCCATCTTCAGTTCCTGTTGCAGGGCATAGGTGGTTTGGGGAGATTTCAACAGCGAGCGGAGCAGCGCAATCCGTTTGCGATGTCCCAATCCTTTGGCGATGCGACGCAGCCGTTCGCCTTCCTGATCCCCGCCGGTTGTGAGGCTGGCCTGCAGGGCATTGACGATCGGAGCGGCAGAATAGACCAGCGGGTCGGCGCCGAGACGGTAGATCAGCTTCGCGCCCCGGTACTCGGTTTGAAGGATTCCACGTGATTGAATGCGGCGAAGTTCCTGACTGGCAGCGGATACGCCGATGCCCATGGTCTTGGCCATCGCGGACACATGATCTCCCGGGTGGTTGCAAATGTGATGCAGCAGCCGGATGCGCGTCTTGCCGGACAACATCCGGCAGGTTCTCCACAGGGTCGGACTCAGCCGTCGATTCATGGGCTTCAGGTATTGTTTTTATAAAAACAGTATCTATAAAGTTTTTATAAAAACCATACCTATGAGTCAAGATGCTGAAGATGCAGTGAGGCAGGACCAATGAGGGTTACGGCCGGCGGGTGACGAGGAGCCGGACTGCTTCTCCGTCGGATTCGGCGGGCTGGATGAGAAACGAATCCAAGATAGCCGGCAGCAGGCAGGTGGAACGGCGTTGCAGGATCATGGCTGGCTGGCCCGGGGTGCGGATGCGCACGTTTCTGTTGATCGGGAAGAGAATCAGGAAACTGGAGGAGTCGTGTGTGATGCTGCAGGGCGCGGTCAGAGTCCATTCCTCGACGTGGAAATGGGGAGAGTCCAGCACGAGACGTACAGCGTGGCCGGCCGGTTGGGGGATTCGAGGCTGGATGGGGGCGACGGGACTGTCCGTCAGGTCCCAATTGATGGCGCGCAAGGCCTGCTCCACGTGGAGGGGGCGGGGGCGGCCTTCTTTGTCCAGCCGGTCCCAGTCGTACAGCCGATAGGTGGTGTTTGCGTCCTGCTGGATTTCGAGCAGGAGGCATCCGGCGCCAATGGCATGGATGCGTCCGCCGGGGGTGTTGAAGACCATGCCGGGCAGGGCCCGGAACCGCTGCAGGAGCGCCGGAATTGTGCCGGCCGCGCGGGCCTTTTCAAAATCGGCGGGGGTGACACCGGGCTTGAATCCGGAATAGATGTGGGCGTCGGGAGTGGAGGAAAGCACGTACCACATTTCGCTCTTGGCTTCGCCGCCCAGGCGCGCTGCGGCGTCATCGTCGGGGTGGACCTGCACGGAGAGGGTTTCGCGGGCGTCGATGATCTTGACCAGAAGCGGAAAGGTCTTGTCCGTACGGCCGTTGCCCAACAGGTCCGGGCCGCGTCGCGCAATGGCTTCGGACAGAGTGGCTCCGGCATCGGGGCCGTTGAGGATGCGGGTGCGGCCATCGGGATGGTCGGAAATTTCCCAGGCCTCGGCATAAATTCCGGGATTGAGCCGTCGGTGGAATTCATGGAGGAGACGATCGCCACCCCAGATGTACTCCTTGTACATGGGCTCCAGCAGGATGGGCATGTGGAGGGTCGCGTCCATTGGGGTCCGATTGTGCCTTGGGGCGGGAATGTGGACAAGAAAAAGAACATGGGCAAGCGGCAGCGACCCGCCGGACAAGCGGATGTTTTTCTGCTTTACGGTGCGGCGGAGGAACCGCAGACTGGCTGCCAAGTAGAGAGGACCTGGGCACGATGAAAAAAGTCATTCCCGGATTATTGGCGATGGTTTTGATCCCGGTGGCGGGCTTCGCGGCATTTCAGGCCGGGGCCCTGGCCGGGCCGAACGAGGGTCCTGGAATCGCCTTCGCGGGTCAACTTACGCTGGGCCTGCTGAACGGCGAAGCGCATGAACATGTGTATGACAATGAAACGCTGGACGGAAGCCGCCGGCAGTTAAGCCGCCTCGATTGGGAGTTGAAGAACGTGGTCGTGGGCGGCGGCAGCGGGTCGGTTCGCCTGCTGGACAAACTGACGGTGAATGGCGGCCTGTGGCTGGCGCTGTCGGAGGGCAGCGGCGAAATGGACGACTACGACTGGCTGGAACCCGCGTCCGGGAACTGGACGCATTATTCTCTGTCGGAGGTGGATGTGACGGCTGGCTACATCCTCGACCTGAACGTGGCCTGGGACCTGCTGACGCGGGAGAATCTGCAAGCGCGGGTGATGGCGGGCTACAAACAGGACGGCTGGACTTGGGAGGACCGCGGCCAATATCTGCTCTATCCCGAATACGGCTACGTGCCGCAAGACCTGGGCGGACTCAACATGATCAATTACGAGCAGGAATTCCGCATGCCATATCTGGGCGCAAGCGCGGACTGGCAGTTGAACAACTTCACGTTCTCGGGGTATTTGACCTACAGCCCGTATCTGTGGGCGACGGATTGGGATGAGCACGTGTCCCGTGGCTTGCATTTCAAGGAAACCTTCGAGGGTGGCGACATGCTGGGCTTCGGCCTGGAAGCTCGCTACGCCCTCCGGCAGGGAACCTTCCAGAACCTGTTCCTGCTGGCGGCCCTGGACTACCAGCAGGTGGATTTGATCATCGGTGACATGGAAGTCTACGACACCCGAACGGGCGAATACGGCGGGGATGCAGACAACGCCGGTATCGAGAACGAATATCTGGTCATTTCGCTTGGTGCGGGAATGACCTTTTGAACGGAAGGAAAGGATTCCACATGGAGCGGTTGAGAAAAACCGGATTGGCCTTCGTCATCATCGGAGCCGGCTTTCTGGGGATGGTTTCAGCGCAATCCGCGCCGACCGGCGTCGCGGGCAGCGGGCCTGAGCCGGTTGCGGCGGAGGCGCTGGCCGATTGGGCGCATCGCCTGTGCGCAGTCATCGAAGAGGGAGCGCAACTGCTGGCCGAGCATCATCTGGCGCCGGCCGATGGACAAGCGCGGGCGGCGCTGCTGGAGTCGCTGATCCGCACCAGCGAGCCGTCGGTGGTCTTTCTGGACGAGACCGAGTTGGCGACGAGGACCCAACGGCTGTCCGAGCGCGAGTGGGACACCGGCCTGGTCCTGGTTGCTCTCGAAGAGGGGCTGCCCAAGGTGGCGGCGGTGCGGACCAACTCGCCGGCGGCGGCCGCGGGCATTCAGCCGGGGGAATGGATCGAGCAGGTGGCGGGCCGCAGCCTCCAAACCGGTGCGGCCCTGAGCTATGTCCGGGAACTGTTGGCCGAGGGCGACGAGGCGGCGCTGGAAATTGGCGTGCGGAGCGTGGACGAGGTGAGCCGGGCGGTTACCGTGGAACGCCAGCGGAGCGAAGCGACTTCACTGACGACTGTGGAGGAACTGCCTGCGGACATGGGGTACATGCGGGCGGCTGGCATTTTCCCCGGGGCAGGGGCCGAAATTGCTGCCGCGTTGGCCCAATGGCGGGAAACCGGTATTTTCGGGGCCATCCTGGATCTGCGCGGGGCGGCCGGGATGGCCGAGTTCGAGATTCCGGCTGCGGCGGCCGGATATGTGCCGGCGGGCACGGTTCTGTATGCGATGACCGATCGCCAGGGCCACGAACTGACTTCGATCCAGGCGCCGGCCCCGGCAGTTTCCTCCCTGCCATTGATGGTGCTGGTGGACGAGGATACCACCGGGGCGGCGGAATTGCTGGCCGCGGTGTTGGGCGGCGGCGTGAAGGGCGCCATGATCATCGGGCGTCCGACGGCCGGCGATCCGATGATTCGCGAGCCGGTTAAACTTTCCACCGGCCGGTATGCCCTGCTGGCCACTCGTCAACTCAAGGTCGGCGATGGCACCATCTACGCCGGGACGGGCGGCATCACTCCCGATGTGCTGATCACCGAGGCCGCGTTGAACGAGACGGTTTACGAGCCGGATGCGCCCGCCTTGCGTCCGGGCAAGACGCTTTCGGACGAGGAAAAGGAAGACAAAGCCCTGCGCGACCGCACGCGCAATGACACCTATTTGCGGCGGGCGACGGACGTGCTGCTGGGTCTGAAGGCGCTCGGCTATGCCCGATTCCGTTGAAGCTCCGCGTCTGGCTGTCCCCACGCCGGAGACCATCCGGCGCGCAGCGAACCTGATTCGCGCCGGGGAACTGGTGATTGTTCCGACCGAGACGGTCTATGGCGTGGCCGCCCGCGCGGATGTGCCGGAGGCGCTCGCGCGACTCTATGCGGCCAAGGGCCGCGATGCCGCCAAGCGCGTGACGTATTTCGCCGGAGGGATCGACGCCGTGGACGCGACGGGCGTCCGCATGGATGCAGTTGCCGCGCGGCTGGCGGCGGCTTTTTGGCCGGGGCCGTTGACAATGATCCTGCAAAACGCGCAGGGGGGATGGGATGGTTTCCGGGTGCCGGCGCATCCCGTGGCGCTGGCCTGGTTGCGCGAAATGGATTTTCTGCCGGCGGTGACCAGTGCGAATCGCAGCGGCCAGCCGCCTGCATTGACGGCGCCGGAAGCCTGGGCGGCTCTTACGCCGCAGGTGGCGCTGGCGCTGGATGCGGGACCCGCGCCCGGCGGGAAGGCCAGCACCGTGGTGAAGGTGGAGCCGGGCGGATGGATTCTTCTGCGGGCAGGACCGATCAGCAGCGCCGAATTGGCGGCCGCGGCTGGAGTCGCAGCGCAGTCATGAAGAAACCTGCGGCCGGGGGGAGCAGATTCCCCGGAACGAGCCCGATGTTCCGCTCTGGCGGAAAGAAAGCGCCTAGCGGGCCATGTCTTCTTCGTATTTGCCCTTGATGTTTTCGAGGAAGTAGCTGTCCTTGGACTCGGTGGTCTTGAAGGCGTTGTAGACGTCCGCCGGCACCGCCTTGAAGAAGTAGGTGTTGGCGGGCTCGCCCATGGTGACCGCCATCAATTGGGTATCCGGGTCGTAACCGGCCTGGACGATGAGAGCAGTTTGGACCGGCTCCATCACCAGGCCCGCTGCAAAGGACAGGGTCGCGAGCAGAATCAGGGAGATTGAAACCAAGGCCGTTGTTTTCATGTGGAAAACTCCTTCTGTTTGGTCACGGTGCAAAAATACCATCCCGGAATATGATTGCCAATGCAACAAGTGGCGAAACAGAACGAATTCGCCGCCCATGACCAGCGCTGCCTATCTGGCCGCGGTTGGGCGGGGAGCCCGGCAAAGGACACAACCTGTTGCTGCCACTGGCGGAAACGCACTGGAATTCCGCCTCGCGCCGACAAGGACCCCGCGCGCCGCCGGGGCTGTGTCCGGCGGCGGGTTTTGTTTTGACGCCGATGGAAGGGCCCTCTAGCGTATACCGGTCATGGACAGGCTGAAGATCATCTTGATGGGATCCGGCGCCCTGGCGTGTCCGCTGCTGGAAGGCATCCTGGCGGCGGAGCGCGATGAACTGGCGGCCGTAGTGACGCAGCCCGACCGGGCGGGCGGCCGGGGCCTGCAGCGCCAGGCCTGTATTCTGAAAACACGGTCGGAACAACACGGCCTGCCGGTCTTCACGCCGGCCGCGGCCAGCGAGGAATCTTTCGTGGCCCGAATGGCGGCGTTGAATCCCGATCTGATCATTGTGGCGGCCTACGGCCAGTTCCTGAAATCCAACCTCCTGGCCGTGCCGCGCCTGGGGGCGATCAACGTGCATCCCTCGCTGCTGCCGAAATATCGCGGCGCCAGCCCGATCCAATGGGCGCTGGCTAACGGCGACCGCGAGACCGGCGTGAGCGTGCTTTACGTGACGCCCCAAATGGATGCCGGGGATCTTCTGGCACAGGAGGCAATGGAGATCGCCCCGGACGACACATTCTGCCACCTCGAGTCCAAGCTGGCGACACTCGGCGCGCGCCTGCTCGCGGGTGTGCTGGACAATTTGCGCGCCGGCCGGACCCGAGGCATTCCGCAGGACGGGTTGCGCGCGACATTTGCGCGCAAGCTGGTCAAGGATGACGGCCGCGTGGATTGGAGCCTGCCGGCCGAAACCATCCGCAACCGGCTGCGGGGATTCCATCCCTGGCCCGGAGCCTACACGAATCTGCCCGGCGGCAGCCTGCTGAAAATCCACGCGGTTCTCGTTGAATCAGGCCCGGCGGGCGTCTTGCCGGGGATGGTCCTGGAATCGAGCCCGGCCGGCCCCCTCGTGGCGACCGGGGTGGGGGCCCTGCGGCTGACGCAAGTCCAGCCCGCGGGCAAGAACGTAATGTCCGGTGCCGCTTTCCTGCGCGGGCACCCCCTGCCCGCGGGAACCCGACTGGGCGCATAACCTTTGAGGGTCAGCAGGCGGCGCGTATTGAATTCGGCACCGGGATGACAGCAAGGCGGACATGAACGGGAACTGGATCAAGGAAGGCGTTGGCTATGCGGGTTCGCTGATCATCCTCTGCTCCCTGCTGATGACCAATGTGTTTCGCCTGCGCCAGATCAACCTGGCGGGCGCGCGGGTTTTCGCGCTGTGAGGGCGCGATGAAGGCGTTGCCGGTGCGGCGGGACGCGGCGCTGGTCCTGGAAGGCGGCGGCATGCGGGCGCAGTATGCCTCGGGGGTGATGGATTTCTTTTTGCAGATCGGCCTCCGCTTCCCGTATGTCATCGGTGTCTCGGCGGGCATCTGCAATGCGGCCTCCTACGTCTCGGGGCAGTTCAGGCGCAACCGCGAGATCTTCACCCGCTTCGCGGGCGATCCACGCTACTTTTCGTGGCGTAACTGGGCTCGCCAGGGCAATCCCTTCGGCATGGAGTTCATCTTTCGCGAGATTCCCCGGCAGATTCCCTTCGATTGTGCCGCATTCGAGGCTTCGCCGGCGCGGTTTCGGATCGGCGCGACCGATTGCCGGACCGGGCGGGCCGTATTCTTTGACAAGGACGACGCGCCGATGATCGACGCCCTGCTGGCGAGCTCGTCGCTGCCGATGGTCGGGCGGATGGCGCGGGTGAAGGGGCGGCTGTATCTCGATGGCGGAATTGCCGCGCCGATTCCGTTCGAGCAGGCCGCGGCAGACGGTTTTCCGCGGCGCGTGGTGGTGCTAACCCGCAACCAGGGTTTCCGCAAACACGCGCCCCGCGCCGCGCAGCGGGCGGCGATCCGCCTGAAATACCGGCATTTTCCGGAACTGGCCGAGGCGATTCTGCGTCAGCATGCCACCTACAACCACGCCCTCGACGAACTGGAAGCGGAGACCGCGGCGGGACGCCTTCTGGTTATCCGTCCCTCGCAACCGCTGGCCGTGGGACGCTACAGCCAGGACCGCGCCGAACTCGAACGCCTCTACCAGAACGGCTGGTCCGATGCCGCCGCCGCCGCCGGAAAACTGCGCGATTTCCTTTCCCCCTGATTCCTGCCAAAGTATTGAAATGTCCGCGGGCCCCGCACCATCTTGGATTACGCTGGCAGACGTAGCGGTTCACTTTCCCATCCGGCGGGGAGTGCTGGCCCGCATCCGGGGGCATGTCCGCGCGGTCGACGGCGTATCCCTGGAAATTGCGCGCGGCGAGACCCTGGGCCTGGCCGGGGAATCCGGCTGCGGCAAGACCACGCTGGGACGCGTCTTGGCCGGACTGGAACAACCCACTGCCGGCACGGTCCGGCTGGAGGGGCAGATTCTGTTTGCTCCGGGGCGGAGCAGCCCGCTCCCCAAAAACCAGCGGCGGCGCATCCAGATGATCTTCCAGGATCCGATGGCGTCGTTGAATCCGCGCCTGCCGGTCTGCGAACTGCTCACGGAAGGGTTGGCCGAGCATCGCCTGCTGCAGGACGAAACGCGCGAGGCGGCAGCCACGCGTCTGCTGGCTGAGGTCGGGCTGGATGCCGACGCCTTGTGGAAGTATCCCTTTGAGTTTTCCGGGGGCCAGCGCCAGCGCATCTGCATCGCCCGGGCTCTGTCCCTGCGCCCGGATCTGGTTGTCTGTGACGAAGTGGTCAGCGCTCTGGACGTCAGCGTGCAGGCCCAGGTGATCAACCTGCTGCTGGAACTGCGGCGCCGGCATGGACTGGCCTACCTGATGATTGGCCACGACCTGAGCGTGTTGCGGCATGTTGCGCATCGCATTGCGGTCATGTATCTCGGCCGGCTGGCGGAGATCGGGCCGGCGGATTCGATGGTCGTTGCCCCGCGGCATCCCTATGCCCAAGCACTGGTGGCGGCGGTGCCCGTGCCGGGCGTCCGCCGGAAGCGCCAGCCCCTTCCGGGAGAACCCCCCTCCGCAGCCAAACCGCCGCCGGGATGCCCCTTCCATCCGCGTTGCCCGCGGGCCATGCCCATCTGCAGCCGGGAGGCGCCCGCCGCCCGCGACGTCGATGGCCATCGCACCTGGTGCCACCTGTTCTGAGTTGCCGGTCGGCAAAAACAGCGGATCAATCCCGCCGGCCGCCAGCCATCCGGAACTGTTCTATTCGATCCAGATCGGGGCGACGTGGCGGATGAATTCCTCGGGGCGGTTGGGGAACAGAACCAGCATCTTGATGTTGTTGGCGGAGCATTGTTCTTCGATCAGTTCGAGCCGGCGCCGGCTCTTGCCGTGCAGGTATGCCTCGCCCCGGGCGTACGCAATGATGGCCAGCACACCCTGGCGGTCGGTGGCATTTGCGTAATGGAGGGCCTGTCCCAGGCCTTCGTGCCATTTGTGCGGGAATTCAACTTCGATGGCGTATTCGCCGGTGAGAACATCGATGCGTCCGCCTTCGATGCGTTTCTCGGTCTGGCCATGCCAGTGCCGGGCGAGTTCATCGCGCCAGAGGCTCTCCCGGCCGCCGGACGGCAGGTCGAAGGTCAGGCTTTCCCATGCTCCGACCCGGATGGCGGAACCCAGGAACAGCACCATGAGGGGGACCATGGCCAGGCGGACCGGTCGGGTACGTGCCGGGAATGGATTCACGCGAGACACCATACGACAATTATCCGCCGGGGCAAGCAATCCCCGTCGGCGGTTATTTCGTGCAATCCGGATTCCTGACGAGGCCGGGTGCGGCCAGGCCGGGAGCGAGGTGGAGCGGCGGGTCTCCCGAGAACAGGAGCCCCGGGGGATTTGTTTGGCCAGCCAAGGTGGCAATCCGGTAGAAGCCGCGGACCGGGTTGCTGATGGCGTGGGCGAGGGAGGCGCTTTCGGCCGGCGCGGTGGCAACCATCGCCGTCACGGAAAGCCATGGACCGTTTGTCAGGGAGGTGCAGAAAAACAAATCGTAGGAAAAGCCTTCCTCCACCGGGCCGAAGATCACATGCATCTCCTGGCGGTCGGTGGCGAGAGCAGAGATGCGGACAGGAACGACCTCGGTCACGGTGAAGTCGGCGGCCACATAGTGGAATTCATAGTTGTCCGCCAGGCCGCCGGACACCGTGATCGCGCCGGGGTAGGTGCCGGCGGGAGTGGTCACGTCCACCGTGGTGCCGGCGACCGGCTCGGCGATCAAGACCGTGGCGTCATCGCCCGCCACGAAGCCGGAATAGTGAAAGGTCAGGGGCGGATTGGGTGCGCCGTAGGGTTTGGTTTGCGAATCGGCCGTGACGGTCAGGGGGGCGGGCGCGACGGCCAGCAGGTCCGCGGCGGAACCTTCGTACAGGACCTCCTGCACCGTGCCCGTGACCGCGTAGCTGCCGGCATTGGTGGGCGGCGAGTCCATGCCGTTGTAGGTGATGTCCACCTTCAGGTCCGCCGGGGCCGTTGTGAAGGAGACTGGCCGTGCTGCCCCGTTATAGGTTTGCCACAAGTCGAAGAGCGTGACGGTGGCCAGGGCCTTCATCACCATGAAACTATTGGTGAGGCTGGGAGCCGGTTCCCAGAGGTCATTTCCGTCTTGCGAGGCCACGATGCTGACAATGCCGGTGTTGGTGAAAGACAGCAGGGGCCCATTCAAAACGGCAGGGCCATCGGCCACCGAGAATTCAACGTCCAGGTCCGAAGTGGCGGTTGCCGACAGCAATATCTCGTTGGTGGCGATCTGGTCCGGCAGGGCCGGAAAATCAATGTTCTGCGAGCGGGGCACGCCCGTGCCGGCAAACAGAATGTTGGTTTGCGGAAAAACGGCATCGCTGTCGAAGCCCAGCGCGACCTGAAAGCGGCCGGTGACGGCGGGAGCGAAGACCACGGTGAAATTGGAGACACCCCCTGCTTCAATCAGTGCGGGAATGCCGACAACTTGGAAGGTGTCGGTGCCCGGCCCGGTGGTGGACCAGCCGGCGATGGACAGAGAAGCCGGGCCGTCATTGCAAATGGCCAATGTGTTGGTGCGGCTGGCGCCCCATTCCACCGGGCCGAAGTCGGTGCCCTTGGTCAAATCGGGCAGATCGTTGTTCACAACGCCTTCGCCATTGGTGCCCAGGACCGCCAGTTGCGGGGACTCGTTGCCGACGACCAGCGGCAGGGAAAAGCGGGACTGGGCGGCAACGGCGGAGCCGTCGCGGGCGATGAAGTCGAGAACATGCACCCCGTCGGAGAGACCGGCGGTATCCACACTGACCGTAGTTTCCAGGATGCCGTTCGTAGGCCGGACATGAAAGAGAATGGACGCGCGCGGGAGAATGTCACTCTCCCGGGCGTTGTCGTTGAGATAATCAGAAAAGGAATAATCGGTCACCAGGCCATTGGTGTCCACGGCGCTGATCCAATAGCCGAGGTGGATCAAGCGGCCTTCCGGGCCGGGACTGCGGGCGAAGACGGCTCCGGAGGTGGAGGGCGAGGATGCCAACCGGTCGTACACCACGCCGTTGGCATTGGTCAGGGCCGGGTGGGCGTTGATCGCATCTTTCAGCCGATCCAGCAACTGGGCCGCTGTTTCCCCCTGGGCGGCAATGATGATGTTCGTAACGGCCACGCCGTTGGTGAGGGTGATAATGCTGGTGATGGCGTCACCCGCGTTGGCTCCGTTGGTAGTATAGGTGGCCAGTTCGACATACTCGCGCGCAGGATAAATGGAGGGAATCAGACTGTTCGCTGCGAGGCCAACGCCGAGCGTCAGAGCGGTCGCGGATTCTTGCGAAACCGATGCGGAAACCGGGAGGTGGTCGCCGTCGCGATCGTAGTTTGTGTAGACCAGTTCCAGCCGGTCGCTGCAGGCTGTGGCACGAACCGCCAGGCTGGAGTCGGCATTGACGGCGTCGGCCAAGGCCGCGACGGCATCGAACAAGGTGTCCGTCAGTGTGACGGTGGCGGAATGGGTCCAGTCGCCGACGGTCACAGACAGCCGGTTGCCCGGCGCGGGTTCCAGAGTGACTAGGTTGGTTTGAAACCGGCCGTCGAGATAATAATCCAGGGATGCGGCGGGTACGCCTTGGGCGTGGGCGATGGCCGTAACCTGCACCGGGACAGTGCCAGTAACGATTTGAAAGGGGGCGGGGAAGGGGACGGAGATCACGGGCGGGGCGGCGAAAGGGGCCGCCAGGGGATCGCCAGCGAAGAGGCCCTGGTACGGGGCGGCCACGGACATGGCATAGGCCTCGCCGATGGTGAAGCCGCGGGCATAATAGAAGCCCATGACGGGATCGGGAAACTTGGCCAGGTAGTTGCACGGTTCAGCCACGGTGCCGTAGGAGGCCGTGGCGCCGATTCCCATCCAGTCGAGAATGGTGGACTGGTTTGTGGAATTCTGGAAGTCCTGGATCATGCCGCCGGAGGAGGTCATGTGATCAGCATAGGCTCCGGGAAGCCAGACGTTACTGCTCCGGACGACGGCGGGAATGCCGCCATAGCCATCCTGATAGCCTATAACATGGGTTTGCCCCGATAGGTTTTGATAGAGCGGCGCAAGCACGAAGTTGAGGGGCAGGCCGGGCAGGGAAGTGAAGGAAAACTGCGCGTCGGAAAAGAGCTGTTCGCGGATGCCGCGGGAACCACCATAGATCATGTGCAAATGGATGTCCGCGGGAGGGAACGAGGATTGGGCCGCGACCCCGCGGTCGACCACCATCTTGGCCGTGGCCAGGTTGGATGCGATGAGATGGAAGGCCACGAATCCATTGGTTCCATTCCAGCCGTCGGCAGACCGGAAAGCGCGCTCGGCGCGATAGTATGCGTTGCTGGTGTATTCCGGGAGTTTGCAGCTCCGGGGAGGGTCGAAATAGCCCGGGGCGTTCTGATAGCCGTAAAACAGGGCGGCGCTGACCCCTTCAACAAAGCGAATCCGGGTGGGAAATTCCCAGCAAAGCACCACATAGTCGATTAGCGCTTCAAGCCCCTCGGCCGTGATGTGGCTGTGGATGGGATCCAGCAGCAGGCTGGAAAATTCGTTGGAGTTGATCGACACGAGGTTGGTGGCAATTCCCAGCCGGCAGACGTGGTGCGCGGGAATGCCATGCGCGGCGGCGTAATACTCGCCTAGTTCGACCGAATCAACCGAGTTGGTGTTGACCACGACCAGCGTGCGGAAGGCATTCGGGGAGCCGGCCATGGCGCATACCGCCAGCAGGAGGCCTGTCCCTGCCGCCAATCGAAGGTTGCCACGGTTTCGGTTCACGAAGTCACTTGCCTCTCCAAGATACCGATCGCGCAGCCTCCGTCAATCCGGCAGCAACATATATTAAATATAATATGTGAGTGTCTGACACCCATATATCATAAACAAAATGTCAGTGTCAGGCACTCATATTTGGCTTGCGAGGACAAGAACGGATTGGCAGAATGGCAACATGGGTAGAAAACGGCGTGTCGAATACGAGGGAGCGATTTATCACGTGACCCAGCGGGGGGCGGGCCGCGGATTGATTTTCATGGATGATGCGGACCGTCGGCGGTTCATGGAGAACCTGGACTGGGCCGTGGGGCAGGATGGCATTCGCCTCTATCTATACTGTCTCATGCCCAACCATTTACATTTGCTGGTGGAAACCCCGCAAGGCAATCTCAGCCGCTTCATGCATCGGTTGCAAACGGCCTACACTTTGTATTTCAATCTGCGGCACGACCGTACCGGTCATCTGGTGCAGGGGCGGTATGGAGCGGTTCTGGTGAAGGGAGATCGCTATCTGCTGAATCTGTCGCGGTATATCCATCTGAATCCCGTGGCCCACGAGCCGGCTGCGCAGAGGTCGAACAGGCAGCGGCTGGCTCGCCTGAACGAGTATATCTGGAGTAGCTTTCGCAGTTATTCCGGGCTGGCGCCTGTGCCGGAGATGCTGGATGACAAACCTCTCCTGGCCTTAATGGGCAAGAAAAGGATTGCCGATCGACGCGACGCCTATCGCCGGTTTGTCGAGGCGGGCCTTTCGTGGCCATTGTCACGATGGGAGCAGGAGAGTGGATTTGACACGTCCCGCGACAAGCCTACGGAGCAGGACTCCCCGGTCCCTGTGCCGGGAGCAATTCGCGGGAACCGCTCGGAGTCTGTGCGGCGGGTGGCGGCTCGTATCGAACCGGAAGAGGTGGTTCGCCGGGTGGCATCGGCATTCGGCGTGGAGGAGGAGTCCCTGTTTCGGCGGACCTATGGCGGCGGCGCCCGGACAGCGGCTATCTACATGCTGATGAGGCACAGCCGGATGACGCAGCGCGCGGTGAGGACCTATCTGGGGTTTGGGACACCGGGCGCCGTGTGCCGCCAGATGGAACGGTTTCAGCGGAAAATGAGGGCGGATCCGGAACTCAATGCCTTCATCCAGAAGCTGTCGGCGGCCATGACCTCCGCCGGCTAGCCGGCTGAATTGTCAACATTGTCAGTGTCTGACACTGACAGAGGGGGGGTAGCGTTGGGTGAAGCGGACGTAATAAAAGAGATTTTCAATTTCCAGGGCGATGTTGATGTTCTGGACGACGAGGTTGGGGGTGGGCTTGAGCTGGACAGGGGAGAAGTTGAGGACGCCCTGGATGCCGGCGGCGGCGAGCTGATCGAAGACCGTCGCGGCGGCGGATTCCGGAACGGCCAGAATGGCGACCAGGATGTCGTGCTCTCGTACAAAGGCGGGCATCTGGCTCACGGCCAGAATGGGGATGGCGGCGTCGGGCTTCAAGCGGTCGGGCTTGTTGTCAAATCCGGCGACAATCTGGATGGATTCGGACGAGAAGCCCGGATAGTGCATCAGGGCGGTGCCGATCTTCCCGCAGCCCACAATGATGACCCGTTGCTGGATATGGGTGCCGAGGATGGAGTCAAGCCCTTGGAGCAGGGCATCGATGGGATAGCCGCCGCGTTTGTTGCCCACTGTCAGCCGGGCCAGGGAAATATCCTTGCGCACCAGAGCGGCGGATATGCCGGCCGCTTCGCCCAGATTATCCGAAAATACCCGCGTCAGGCCCAGTGACTTGAATTTCTGCAGGGCGTTCTTGTAGCGAACGAGGCGCTGGATCATGTCTTTTTGGATTATAATATTCTGTCTCATCACATTAACCCTATGAATAGTATTTATTATGTGACCAGCGAACGTTAAGGAATGCATATATGTAAATCAAGTGAAAATTTCTATAAAATGAACTTGAAAGCAAAAAAGCGTTTTCATAGCCTGTGCACATTTACATTCCGTATTTACGGAGGTTTCGAATGGCAAGGAAAGAACAGGTGGTCGAGCCGGTGGCGGACAACAAACTGACGCCGGAGTTGGAGGCGTTCATCCGGAAATGGAAAAACGTGCCGGGCAACCTGATCATGGTTCTGCACAAGGTGCAGGAACATTTCGGCTACGTGCCGCGTCCGGTGGCGTTTCAGGTTGCGGAGCAGCTTGGAATTCCGCTGGCCAAGGTGTACGGGGTGTTGACGTTCTATCACTTCTTCAAGCTGAAGGCGCCGGGCCGGTACCGGATTTCGGTCTGCATGGGCACGGCGTGCTACCTGAAGGGGGCCGCGGGCCTTCTCCAGGAGCTGGAGCACATCCTGGGGGTGGGCCTGAACACCGTGACGCCAGACGGAATGTTTTCGGTGGAGGCGGTGCGGTGCCTGGGGTGCTGCGGGCTCGCGCCCGTGATGTCGGTCAACGGCACGATGCACGGCAACCTGAAGCGCGAGGACGTGGCCGGGATTCTCGCGCAGTACAAGGCGCAGGCATAGACCGCAACGGAAACGAGGTGCAGGATGGCGAAGCTGAAACTGGCGGATTTGCGGAAGCTGCGCGCGGCGTGCGCGGCGGGCGGGGCCTCTGCGGGCCAGGTGCGCATTACGGTGGGCCTGGGCACGTGCGGGATCGCGGCCGGGGCGGCGGATTTGCTGGCGTTGTTTGAGAAGGAGCTGGCGAAAGTCGGCCTGGGCGCGGTGCAGATCCGGCGAACGGGCTGCATGGGGCTTTGCCACAGCGAGCCGACCGTGGAGGTGGCCGTGCCGGGGATGCCGACGGTGGTCTACGGCCGCGTGGATGCCGAGACGGCGCGCAAGATCGTGAACCAGCACCTGGGGCGGAAGTTGCTGGTGAATGATCACATTTTCGACAAGCCCGTGGCGGACCTGCCGGGCCGGAAGGCGTGAGGAGACGGACATGGCGATCAAGACCTATTTGCTGGTCTGCACCGGCGCGAACTGCGGAACGCAGGGCGGTGCGGAGCTCTACGAGGCGCTGAAGCGCGAACTGGGAGAGCAGGGCGTATCCGAAACCGCGCAAGTGGTGCGCACTGGCTGCTTCGGCCTGTGTGCGCAGGGGCCGATCGTCAAGGTCCTGCCTGACGAGATGTTCTACGCGAAGGTGCGGCCGGCGGACGCGCCGGAGATCGTGGCGGAGCACGTGGTCAAGAGCCAGCCCGTGACGCGGCTGCGGTTGAATCCGCCCCCGCCCGGCGGGCGCGCAACATCCGGCGACCGGCCTGCTTGCCAGAAGCAGGTGCGGGTGGTGCTGCGCAATTGCGGGGTGATCGATCCGGAGAAGATCGACGAATACATCGCGCGGATGGGCTACGAGGCGCTGGCGAAGGTGCTGACGGAGATGACGCCGGACCAGGTGGTCGAGGAGCTCAAGAAATCCGGCCTACGCGGCCGCGGCGGCGCGGGGTTCCCGACATGGCTGAAGTGGAAGTTCACGAAGGACGCGCCCGGCAGCGAGAAATATGTGGTGTGCAATGCGGACGAAGGCGATCCCGGGGCCTACATGGACCGCTCGACGATCGAGGGCGATCCGCATTCGATCCTGGAGGCGATGGCGATTGCGGGGCGGACGGTGGGGGCGTCCAAGGGCGTGATCTACATCCGCGCGGAATATCCGCTGGCGATCCAGCATCTGGAGACGGCCATTGCGCAGGCCCATGAGTACGGGTTGCTGGGCAAAGACATCCTGGGAACGGGCTTTGATTTCGAGGTCGAGATCCGGCTCGGGGCCGGGGCGTTCGTCTGCGGCGAGGAAACCGCGCTGCTGGCGTCGATCATGGGCAAGCGGGGCATGCCGATTCCGCGCCCGCCGTTTCCGGCGGTCTCGGGCCTCTGGCAGAAGCCCACGGTGATCAACAACGTCGAGACCTACGCCAACATCCCGGTCATTTTGCTGAACGGCGGCGAGGCCTTCGCCCGCATTGGCACGCCGAAGAGCCCCGGGACGAAGGTGTTTGCCCTGACGGGCAAGATCATCAACTCGGGGCTGATCGAGGTGCCCATGGGCATCACTCTGCGCGAGATCATCTACGACATTGGCGGGGGCATCCGCGGTGGCAAGGCCTTCAAGGCGGTGCAGACGGGCGGGCCCTCCGGCGGCGTCATCACGGCGGAGTATCTTGACACGCCGATCGACTACGAGCACTTGCAGGAGCTGGGGTCCATCATGGGCTCGGGCGGGATGATCGTGATGGACGCGGACGACTGCATGGTAGACGTGGCGCGGTTCTACCAGGAGTTCTGCGTGGACGAAAGCTGCGGCAAGTGCGCCCCCTGCCGGATCGGCACGCGCACCCTGCTGAACCTGCTCGATAAGATCACGGCGGGCCGGGGCGGGGCGGAGGATCTCGACAAGATCCGCGAGGTGGGGCTGGCGATGCAGAAGGCCGCGCTGTGCGGGCTGGGGCAGACCGCGCCCAATCCGGTGCTGTCCACCATGAAGTATTTCGAGGAGGAATACCGCGCGCATATCCAGGACCGGCGCTGCCCGGCCGGGGTCTGCAAGAAGCTGGTGACCTACGAGATCGATCCGGCGAAATGCATCGGCTGCACGCTGTGCGCGCGCAAGTGCCCGGTGAACACGATCGCGGGCGAGCGGCAGAAGCCGCACCGGATCCTCCAGGAGAACTGCATCAAGTGCGGCGAGTGCCTCAAGGCCTGCAAGTTCGGCGCCGTGAGCCGCCGCTGAGAGGGATGGAACGATGAAGACCGTCAAGCTGACCATCAACGGGCTGCCCGTGGAGGTGCCGGAAGGCACCACGATCCTGAACGCCGCCAAGCAGGTGCAAGTGAAGATTCCCAGCCTGTGTTACCACCCCGACCTGCCGGCCTGGGCGGCCTGCGGCATCTGCGTGGTGAAGGTCAAAGGATTCAGCAAACTGGTGCGCGCGTGCGTGGCCCCGGCGGCGGAAGGCCAGGAAATCCTCACCCACGACCCGGAACTTTACGCCATCCGGCGCACGGTGATTCAAATGATCCTCTCGACGCATCCGGACGACTGTCTGCAATGTCCGCGCAACCAGAACTGCGAGTTGCAGCGGCTGGCCGCGGAGTTCGGTGTGCGGGAGGCGCCCTTCGGCAAGCGGCTGCGCGACCTGCCGGAGGACGATTCGACCGGCTCGCTGATCCTGAATCCGGAGAAATGCATCCTGTGCGGGCGCTGCGCGGCGGTCTGCCAGCAGATGCAGGGGGTCTGGGCGCTGGAATTCATCGGGCGCGGCGAAAACACGCGCATCGCGCCGGCGGCGGATGTGACCCTCAACGAATCGCCCTGCATCCAGTGCGGCCAGTGCTCGGCGCACTGCCCGGTGGGCGCAATCTACGAGCACAGCCACGCGAAGGAAGTGTACGCGGCGCTGGCGGATTCGAAGAAGCACTGCGTGGTGCAGATTGCCCCGGCGGTGCGCGTGGCCCTGGGCGAGGATTTCGGCTATGCACCCGGCACGCTGCTGACGGGCAAGATCTACTCGGCCCTGCGGCGCCTCGGATTCAACGCGGTGTTCGACACCAATTTTGGCGCCGACCTCACCATCATGGAAGAGGGCTCCGAGTTCGTCGAACGCTTCGTGCACGGCAAGGGCGAGCTGCCGCTGATCACCAGCTGCTGCCCGTCGTGGACCGACTACATGGAAAAGTTCGCGCCGGACTTCATTGCGCACTTCTCGACGGCCAAGTCGCCGCAGGCGATGGTCGGGGCGCTGGCGAAGACCTACTACGCCAAGCGGATCGGGCTGGATCCCAAGGACATCTTCGTGGTCTCCATCATGCCCTGCACGGCCAAGAAGTTCGAAATCCGGCGCAGCGAGGAAATGCGCAGCTCCGGCCAGCAGGACATCGATTACTCGCTGACGACGCGCGAGCTGTGCCGGATGATCAAGAGCGCCGGCATTGACTTTTCGAATCTGCCCGACGACGAACGGGTGGACTCGCTGCTGGGCGACTACACCGGGGCCGGCACGATCTTCGGCGTGACCGGCGGCGTGATGGAGGCCGCGCTGCGCACCGCCCACTGGGCGCTGACAAAGGAGCGCCTGCCCTCCATGGAGCTGACGGCGATCCGGGGTCTCGACGGCGTGAAGGAGGCCACGCTGCAGGTGGCGGGCAAGGAAGTGCGCGTGGCGGTGGCCCACTCGATGGCCAACATCGAGAAGGTCCTCGACAGGGTGCGCGCGGCACGCAAGAAGGGGCAGGAGACACCGTACCACTTCATCGAGGTGATGGCTTGCCGCGGCGGCTGCGTCGGCGGCGGCGGCCAGCCGTACGGCGCCACCGACGAGATCCGCGCCCGGCGCGCGGCGGGCATCTACCGCGACGACGAAAAGAGCGCCTTCCGCTGCTCGCACGAAAACCCCATGATTAAAAAACTCTACCGGGATTTCCTCGGGACGCCCCTCGGCCGCAAATCCCATGAACTGCTGCATACCGGCTACCACGTCCGCCTGAAATACAAGCGCTAGGAGCCCGGGGCGTGACCACAGCCGACGGGTTCCGGGTTTTCCACGGCGCGGTACGGCCGCCGCCGGATTTTCCATTGTGTGGAAAAAGCGCAAAATATTTTTCCATTGTGTGGAAAAAATCGCCGTTTTTTTCCACACCGTGGAAAAATCCGGAAGGGGGCGTGGCGGCGTCCGGCGGGGCGGCAGGAACGGCTGCCCCCGCGGCACAAGGTTGCGGGGCGCCGGGGCGGGCGGCATGAGCTATCAGCCGTCGAAATACACGCTGGGCGAGGAAATCGCCCACGCGGTGAGCCACGGAGCGGGCGCCCTGCTGGGCATCGCCGGCCTGGCCGTGCTGATGGTGGTGGCGGTGGTGCGCGGCGAAGGCGCCTGGCAGGTCGTGCCCTGTGCGATCTACGGGACGGCCATGGTCGGGATGTTCACGGTTTCGACGCTCTATCACAGCTTCAAGAATCCGCGCGTCAAACGCGTGTTTCGCGTGCTGGACCACGAAATGATCTTTCTGATGATTGCCGGCACCTATACGCCCTTCCTGCTGATCACGCTGCGGGGGGCGCTGGGCTGGGCGCTGTTCGGCGTGGTATGGGGCATCGCGGCGGTCGGACTGGTGTTTCAGGGATTTTGCACCGGCCGTTTCAAGAAAGCGAGCACGGGGCTGTACGTGCTGATGGGCTGGATCATCGTGGTCGCGCTCAAACCGCTGCTGGACCACATGTCGCCCGCCGGCATTCGCTGGTTGCTGGCGGGCGGGCTGTGCTACACGCTCGGGGCGGTGGTCTATCTCTTCAAGCGCGTGCCGTATCACCATGCGATCTGGCACCTGATGGTGCTGGGCGGCGGCGCCTGCCACTACTTCGCCATTCTCTGGTACGTTTTGCCGTAGGGCCTGGCCGGGATTTCAGACCCGGCGCAGCAGGTCGAGGACGGCTTGCACGGCATCGTCCACGGAGATGGCGCGCAGGGCCTTTTCCGCGGCGGCGGACCGCCGGGGGATGTCGCGGGTGCGCTGGGCGGACCGTTGCAGGATGCGCACCTGTTTGCCCAGGGGCCCGGTCTGCCCGGGATTGGTGATGCCAAAGAGGCCTGCCACGGGTGTGCCGAGCGCGGCGGCCAGGTGCATGCCGCCGCTGTCATTGCACAGCACGGCGGATGCCAGGGCCAGGACCGCGGCCAGTTCCTCCAGCGTGGTCTGGCCGGACAGGTTGAGGCCGTTGGGGGCCGCCGCCGCGGCGACTTGCTGACAGATTTCCGCTTCCGCTGCGGTGCCCAGGGTGATGATGGAGCCGCCGGTATCCGCCATGAGCCGGGCGGCGGCCAGGGCGTAATTTTCCGTGGGCCACTGCTTGGCCGGACCCCGGGCCGCGCCGGGCAGCAGGGCGATCCAAGGCGGCGGCAGTGCATCCAGGCGCTTGTGCATGGCGCCCAGAACGGTCGGGGGCACCGTCAGCGCCGGGGGCGTGAAGGTGCGGCGGTTTTCCCCGCGGAAGAACAAATCCAGGTATTCGAAAACCTGATGGGCGCGGCCCGGCCCGCCCAGGGGACGCCGGATTTCCGTCAGCATGACATCGCGCGGAAAATGGCCGGGCATGCCGATGCGCCGGGGAATTCTGGCCAGATAGGGCGGCAGGGCCGAGCGAAACGAGTGCGGCAACACGTAGGCGACGTCGATTTCCAGTTCCCGCAGGGTTCGCACCAGCGGTTTGAGGCCGGAGGTTTCGGACGGCAACGTCAGGATCCGGCTGGGGGCGGCATGCAGGGCCCACAAGGGGGCCAGGAACGGTTTGGTCAGCAGGATGATTTCCTCGTCCGGGTGTTCCCAGCGGTACATCTGCAGGGCCGGCATCGACAGGATGGCGTCGCCCAGCCAGTTGAGGCCGCACACCAGGATGCGTCCGGGGCGGACGGGGGGGGGCGCGGTTGCCGGGGTTTTGTTCACCAGGTGTAACGGACCGTATAGGTGAAGGATTTCTGCGTGCCCGCCTTGACGGGAATCTCGAACTCGATGGAGTGGGGGGCCGCTCCGGGCACATGCTCGGCGCTGGCGGCGATGATCTCATGCGTGTCGCCCCGGTACAGATGTTCGACGACCACGATGGTCTGGTCGTCGGGGGTCTGGTTTTCGAGGGTGATTTCGAAGGATTCCTCGGCGGCCATCCGCGGAGCGTCTTCGGAGTAGCCGGTGCGGACGCGTCGGCCCTGCAGCCCTGCGGCGGGGCCCAGATTGAGGGTTGCCGTTTCTCCAGGCGGGAGGGCGGGGAGCCAGTCGTTCCCGATCCATTCCAGCGCGCCGTCGGCCTGTCCGCGCAGCAAGCGGAGTTCGCCGGGCGGCATCGGGGCGGCTTGTTCGTTCCGGATCGTCAGTCGCGTATCAATCGTCGCGGCGGATTCCGTGCCCAGGTTCCAGTCGGTCCGGCGGTTGCGCTGGTAGCGGTCGAAGCGGACACCGTCATACACCCGGCGGAGATCGACGGGCAGCGCGGCGACCGAGGACAGGCCGGCCAGCACCTCGCCGTCGGCGGACAGGTCGACGGCGAAGGGCAGGTCGTAGGTGGCCACGATGGCCGCGGAGGCCGCCGTCCGTTCCGGCACCCACGCCAGGCCATCGGCGGAATAACGCAGGGGGGTGGATTTGCCGGCGCGCGGATCGTTCGGGGGGGGAACCAGCGGCGCAAACTGGCCCTTGTCGGTCAGGGCCAGCCGAATGCGGGCCCCGGCGAAATCGCGTCCGGCGCGGTTTTGCAGTTGGATCCGGGTGGACAGCGCCAGGGACCGGTTGTCCTGCGCGAGAATCGCCTCATGAGAGGCCGCCCAGGTAATGCCCGACGCTGCGTAATGGAGCTGCACAGCGGCGGGCGGGGGCCGTCCATCCGCCAGTTGCCAAACCAGCGTCGGGGTGCGGGCGAGCTCCGGGCGGGCCGGGAATTCGACGGCATCCAGTTCGAGCAGATTGGGCACCAGGCGGACGGCAGGATCATCGGCGGCCAGCACCAGGGCCGGATGGGGATCGGAAAAATCGGGCGGCGTCAACAGTCGCCCGCGAATGGTTTCGCCACCCTTGCGGCCGACGATGGTGGCGCCGCGGTAGGCGCGGAAAAGGGATTCGTTGTCCAGCAAGTCCCACGCAAAGCGCTGCGCCAGGATGTCCAGGCTTTCGCCGCGCTCGATCGGAACGGCCGTGACCGACGCGGGCACCAGGGTGGCCGGCAGCGGGGCAATGCGGATCAAGCCGTCGGGTCCCGGCGGTTCCAGGTCGTGGGTTTCCGATATCCGGGCCAGGCCGGTTTCCTGAATGACCAGGGTGACGGAGCGCGGCCGGGCCGCCATCGCGGCCAGTGGCAGAATCAAGGCGCAGAGGAACAGGCGTGTTTTCATGGGCTGTTTTCCGGACGGGCGGCGGCGGGGCGGGGCATCAGTTGGATTTGCTGATGCAGAAAGGCGTCGCCGAGAACCAGGGCGGCCATGGCTTCGACCACCGGTACGGCACGGGGCAGGACACAGGGGTCGTGGCGGCCCTTGGCTTCAAAAGTCACCGGAGTGCCATCGAAGGCGGCGGTTGACTGCGGGAGCGAGATGGTGGAAACCGGCTTGAACGCCACGCGGAAGAAGATCTCCTCGCCATTGGATATGCCGCCCTGGATGCCGCCGCAGTGATTGCTGGCGGGCCGGATGCCGCCGCCCGGCCGGGCTGTAAACGGATCGTTGTGCTCTGACCCGCGCATACGCGCGGCGGCGAAGCCTGCGCCCACTTCGAAACCGCGGGTCGCCGGGATGGACATCATGGCGCGGGCCAATTGGGCGGTGAGTTTGTCGAAGACCGGTTCGCCCCAGCCGGCAGGCACCCCGCGGCAGACACAGGCGATCACGCCGCCAATGGAATCGCCGCGGTCGCGGGCGGACTCGATGGCGGCCACGATCCGGGGGGCGGCGGCGGGGTCGGGGCAGCGTGCGGGAGAGGCATCCACCGTGGCGCGGGTGACCGCCCCCAGGTCGGGACGTTGCGCGAGGATGTCGCCAGCGGCTTCGACCCAGGCCACGATTTCAACCGGATGAAACGCGGCGAGCATTTTTTCGGCGATGGCCCCGGCGGCGACCCGCGCCGCGGTTTCCCGGGCGGAGGCGCGGCCGCCGCCGGAACGTGCGCGCATTCCGTATTTTTCCGCATAGGTGAAATCGGCATGGGAAGGCCGCGGGATCGCCTCCATTTCGGCGTAGTCCGCCGGCCGGGTGTCCGCATTGGGAATGGACAGGCCGATGGGGGTGCCCAGGGTCAGGCCGCGCTCCACCCCGGACAGGATCGTTACCGCATCCGTCTCCTGGCGGGGGGTGGACAGGGCGGAGGCGCCGGGCCGCCGCCGGTTCAACTGCGTTTGAATGTCGTCCGGGGAAAGGGGAATGCGGGCCGGGCAGCCGTCGACGATGCATCCGATGGCGCGCCCGTGCGATTCGCCAAAGGTGGTGACGCGGAACAAAGTGCCGATGCTGCTGGACATTTCCGGAGGTTCTCCTGGCCGCCAAGACTAGGATGCCGGCAGGGGCGAGAAAAGCCTAAAGTGGCGCATCCCGCGGCTATCCCCCGTTTCGTCTTCTGTGCGTGCGCGGTTTGGGACAATTCATTTTCGGGCTGGATCTTCACCCGTCTTGTTTTCCGGTTGTTTCCTGCGTGCTCGGGATTTTCCCGCTTTCTCTCCGGTTCGCCTGTCGGTGCGCTCGCCGGGCACGCAGAAAAAATGGAATTCACCCCTGAAGGGTCAGGGGGGCTGCATCAGATTCAAAATTCATTGGCGGCCCCCTTTTCCATGCCGGAGCGGGGGGCGCACCGGAGATGAATCGGACTTATGCCTCGAACCGGCCGGCCCGGCGGCTGCGGTTCCTGAACAGATGGTCGACAAGCGCCACGGGGTCCCGAAAGCGGGCCATCATCATCATGGCGGCAATCACGTAGGGCTTGTAACGCGCCTCCATGTAAGTGGCCATCCGGTACTTTTCGAACACGTCTTCGGAAACCTCGCCTTGCCGGCACGAGACGCCCGTGATGTCCGCCGGCAGACAATGCATATACAGGGCTTCCCCGTTCCGGGTCAGCTTCATTTTTTGCGCGTCGCACTCCCAGTTCTTGAACTTGGCGTTGTTGGCCAGGCATTCCTTTTCCAGGTCCTCGATGCCCTGGCCCGCTTCCAGCAGTTCCGTCCGCCGTTTCATGACGCGGTAGGGCGCCCAGCTCTTGGGATAGACCACGTCTGCGTTTTCAAAGGCCTCTTCCATGGAATTCATGATGCGGAACTGCCCGCCCGTTTCCTGCGCGTACTGCTTGGCCTTGGCCACGGTGCCATCCAGCAGGTCATACCCTTCGGGATAGGCCAGGCTGACATCCATGCCGAACCGGGACATCAGGGTGATGATGCCCTGCGGCACGGACAGCGGTTTGCCGTAACTGGGCGAATAGGCCCAGGTCATCGCGATCTTCTTGCCTTTCAGATTATGCAGCCCGCCGAAGTGCCGCGCCAGATGCAGCAGATCGCTCATGGACTGGGTGGGGTGATCGATGTCGCACTGGAGGTTGATGATGGCGGGCCGGTGCCCGATCACCCCCGCCTGGAAGCTCTCGTCCAGGGCCTGGCCGACCTCGCGCATGTAGGTGTGGCCGCGGCCGATGAACATGTCGTCGCGGATGCCGATGGCCTCGCTCAGGAACGAAATCATCGTGGAGGTCTCGCGGACGGTCTCCCCGTGGCTGATCTGGGTCTTGGTCTCATCCAGTTCCTGCAGGGCCAATCCCAGCAGGTTGCTGGCGGAGGCGAAGGAAAACCGCGTGCGCGTGGATTTGTCCCGGAACTGGGCAATGGCCAGGCCGGTTTGGAACACCCGGGTGGACACATTGGCCCGCCACAGCATCCGCAGGATGTCGGCCAGCCGCAGGACGGCTTCCAGGTCTACCAGCGACTTGTCGGTCGTGAGCAGGAAGTCCCGCCCATACAGGTCGAAATTGAGCAGGTTGAGTTCTTGGATGTCATTGCCGATCGTATGCACATCACTGGGTTGTCCAAACTTCACGTTGCGCCTCCTCTGATTTCGTGGATTAACGTGCCGGATATAAGCAGAACATGGGGTTTCATCAAGACAATTGCGCAGGAATGCTGTTCCGGCCGTGGGCGTTATCACCGGCGCGGGCCTCCCCATGGGACCCCCCGGAGGAACCAATCCGCCAAGCCCGGAGCTGCGCGGCTTGCCTCAGGGGGGGCCGGATTGGTCGAACCGAGCGAACAAATTCTGTCTCGAATCATTCATCGACCTGAACAAACAATGGGATGTGGCATGCTTATTCAATTCTGCAAGAATCGGATGTGCTTAAACAAAAGAAAACCGGCGCCAGAGTCACGTGGTCCTGCCCGGGGAACTGGATCGGTTCGAGCAGGAGAAGGGAACGGATATCCCGGAATGAGTGTCCCGCCCGGATCAGGAAAGCAGAGATGCGGCCCATGCTAAGCGATTCTTCTTGTCTTGGATTGGAACCATCGATGTCATATTATCCTTTTGGAAATCGGAATCCCGAACCCTCACTCCTAAACCCTGACATGACTTCACCACTCCTCAAGCGAACTCCGTTGTTTGATTCCCTGACCCGCGCCGGCGGACGGATGGTGGATTTCCACGGCTGGGAATTGCCGGTCCAGTTTGCGGGCATTCTGGCCGAGCATCAGGCCGTCCGCACGGCCTGCGGCGTGTTTGATGTTTCCCATATGGGACAGATTTTTTTGGCGGGCCGCGAGGCCCATCGGTTCGTAGAGCACGTGAACTGCAATCGCATGTCCGCGGTGCCGGGCCGCGGCACCTATGCCCACCTGTTGGCGGAAGATGGCGGCATTTTGGACGATGCCATCACCTTTTGCCTCGGGCCGGAACGCTTCCTGGCGATTGTCAATGCGGCCACCTGTCACGACGATTTTGCCTGGTTCCGACAGCAGGCGGAGGGTTGGGATGTGGCCCTGGACAACGCCAGCGACCGTTTCGGCATGCTGGCGGTGCAGGGTCCCAACGCTCCGGCGCTGGTGGCGGATCTATTTCCCGCGGCGCGGACGCTGCCGCGCTTTGGCATTGTGGAAGTGCCCTTCGGCGGCGGGATGGCCATCTTGATGCGTACGGGCTACACCGGCGAGGAGGGATTTGAAATCGCGGCCTCCCCGGCCGGCATCCAGGAGGTTTGGGAGGAATTGATGCGCCGCGGCGGACAACATGGCCTGGTTCCCTGCGGACTGGGCAGCCGCGACACGCTGCGCCTGGAGGCGGGCTATCTCCTGTACGGACAGGATGCCGATACAAGCCGCACGCCTTTTGAGGCGAACTGCGGATGGGTGGTCAAGCTGCAGAAGGGCGATTTCATTGGCCGCGAGGCCCTGATCCGCCGCCAGGAGGCCGGTTTCCGGGAAAAGCTGACCGGCGTGCGCCTGCTGGAACGAGGCGTGCCCCGCCATGGCTGCGCCGTGTGGCGGGGCGACCGGCAGATCGGCACCCTGACCAGCGCCACCTTTGCCCCGAGCCTCGGTACCGGCATCGGCCTGGGCTATCTCCAGCCGGATGCCTGGGAACCCGGCACCCGCGTCGCGGTCGAAATTCACCATAAGCGGGTCGTCGCCGAGACCGTCCGCGGCCCGTTCCGGAAAAACAAGGTGTGAAAAATGAGCGTTCAGGGCTCCGGGTTCGGGTATTTCGGGCTGATCCGTCGGGCTGCCCCATCTGGTATTGGTATTTTAACTCCAATGCCTTATCTTGAACCCTGAAACTTTGAACCCGGTTATCCAAGGAGCCATCATGTTCAACGAGACCAACTGCCGTTTTGCCAAGACCCACGAATGGGCTTGTGCGGAAGGCGATGTCGCCACTGTCGGCATCAGCGATTATGCCCAAAAAGAGATCAGCGACGTCGTGTTCGTGGAACTGCCCAAGGTGGGCGCCCGGGTGGAGCAGGGAACGCCCTGTGCGGTGATCGAGTCGGTCAAGGCTGCCGCGGATTTCTTCGCACCGGTTTCGGGCGAGGTGACCGCCGTGAATGACGCCCTCGGCGACAATCCCGGCCTGGTGAACCAGGCGCCGCACGGCGAGGGTTGGTTCTTCAAGATCAAGATGGCCCGACCGGCGGAACTGGATTCCCTGATGGATTTCGAGGGATACCAAAGGAGTGTATCCCACTAGCAAGAATTCCCGAGTCAGGATTCCGGAGTCAGAATGAAAGCTGTCCGATTCCCGCTGATTTCTTTTATCTTCATTCTGAATTCTGAATTCTGAATTCTGGATACGATCCCATGTATTCCTCCCATACCGCCACCGACCGCGAAGAGATGCTGCGCGCCATCGGCGTGGCCTCGTTGGACGACTTGCTGGCGCAAATCCCGGGCGATCTGCGCGCCGCGCACTTCGAATGGCCGCCGGCCTTGAGCGAACCGGAGTTGATGGCCCATGCGCACGCCTTGGCGGCCAGGAACCAGCCGCTGGCCTGCTTCGCCGGCGCGGGCGCGCAGGATCATTTCGTTCCCGCGGCGGTCAAGGCCCTGATCCGGCGCGGCGAATTCCTGACGGCGTACACTCCGTATCAAGCCGAGGCCAGCCAGGGCACCCTTCAGGCGATTTACGAGTTCCAAAGCTCCATCTGCGCCCTGTATGGCATGGATGCCGCCAATGCCTCGCTTTACGACGGCGCCACAGCCCTGGCCGAGGCGGTGTCCGCCGCCGCGCGCATCACGGGCCGGAATAAAATTCTCCTGCCGGAGTCGCTGCACCCGGAATGGCGCGAGGTGCTGAAAACCTATTTTGGGGCGAAGGGTGAGCCGGTTCTGGAAACCATTTCCTGTCCAACCGGCCGCCTGGATGTCTCCGCGATGGAGGCGCGCCTCGACGAAACGGTGGCCGCGGTGGTCGTCGCCACGCCCAATTTCTTCGGGTTGCTGGAGGATGCCCCGGTGCTGGCCGAACGGGCCCATGGGCGCGGAGCGCTGGTTGTGGCCGTTGCCGATCCGGTCAGTCTGGGCGTGCTGGAAGCCCCGGGGCACTGGGGGGCGGACTTTGCCGTGGGCGAAGGTCAGGGCCTGGGCAATCCCTTGAATTACGGGGGGCCGTATCTCGGGCTGCTGGCCTGCCGAAAGGCGCATATGCGCCACATTCCGGGGCGCATCTGCGGCCTCACGACCGATGCCGACGGCCGGCGCGGCTTCGTCCTGACGTTGCAGGCGCGCGAGCAGCACATCCGCCGCGAACGCGCCGCCTCCAACATCTGTTCGAACGAAGCCCTGTGTGCGCTGGCGGCCACGATCCACTTGGCGCTTCTGGGTCCGGCCGGATTGAAGGAGATGGCGGAACTCTGCCTGGACAAGGCCCATCGGCTCGCGGAGCAGGCCGCCGCGGTGCCGGGGTTCCGTCTGTGCTTTGACGGCCCGTTTTTCAATGAATTCGTCCTGGAATGCCCGGTGCCGGCGGAACGCGTACGCCGGGCCTTGTTGAAACGGGGTCTGCTGGCCGGCGTGCCGCTGGGGCGCTATGTCACAACGCGGAAGCACAGTTTGCTGGTGTGCGTGACGGAACAGCGCACGGAGGAAGAGTGCGAGCGGTTTGTCGCGGCACTGGGGGATTTTGCGCCATGACATCTTCCGAAAAACTGTCCATCGAGAAGAGCGTGCCGGGGCGCCGCGGGATCTGGTTCGCCAAGGCTTCGCGGCCGGCGGCGGATTGGTTGCCGCATCATGTTCTCCGCCGGGTGCCGCCCCGCCTGCCGGAAATGGCGGAATCCGAGGTGGTGCGCCACTATACCCGGCTGTCGCAGCTCAACTACTGCCTCGACACCCATTTCTATCCGCTGGGCTCGTGCACGATGAAACACAATCCGCGCGCGAACGAGGAGGTGGCGGCGCTGGAGGGATTCGCGGCGGCGCATCCGTGCGCGCCGGAGACTGCCGTGCAGGGCACCTTGGAGGTGCTGTTCCGCCTGGAGAGGCTGTTGTGCGAGTTGACCGGGCTGGCGGCGTTCACGCTCCAGCCGGCGGCCGGTGCGCACGGCGAATTCACCGGCATTCTCGTGGCCGCGGCCTTCCATCGCGCGCGCGGCGACCGGAAGCGCAAGGAAATCCTGGTGGCGGATTCGTCGCATGGCACGAATCCGGCCTCCGCCGCCTTGGGCGGTTTTGCAGTCAGGACCGTGGCTTCGCGTGCGGACGGTCGCCTGGATCTGGACGCGTTGCGGATGGCACTGGGGCCGCAGACGGCCATGGTGATGCTGACGGTGCCCAATACCCTGGGACTGTTCGAGCGCCAGATCCGGGAGATTGCAGAGGCCACCCATGCGGTGGGGGCGCTGCTCTACATGGACGGGGCCAACTTCAACGCGCTGATGGGACTCGCCAAGCCGGCCGACTTCGGCGTGGATATCCTGCACCTGAATCTGCACAAGTCCTTTTCGACGCCCCACGGCGGCGGCGGCCCCGGCTCGGGTCCGGTCGGGGTGCAGGCCCGGCTGGCGAAATTCCTGCCGGTGCCCCGCGTGGTTGAGAAGAACGGACGGTTCAAGCTCCAAACCCGGTGTCCGGGCAGTATCGGCCGGATGCGTAGTTTCGCCGGAAACGTGGGCGTGATCCTGAAGGCCTATGCGTATTTGCGCGGGCACGATGCGCTGCGGTTGCGAAGCGTGGCGGAGAACGCCATCCTCAACGCCAATTACGTGCGCGCCCGGCTGAAGGACCTGTATCCTGCGGCGGTGGACGAACCTTGCCTGCACGAATGCGTGCTGCGGACCGAGCCGGAGAAAATGAACGGCCTCAAGACTCTCGATGTGGCCAAGCGGCTGTTGGATCATGGGTTTCACGCCCCTACGATCTATTTTCCCCTGATCGTCCATGAAGCGCTCATGATCGAGCCGACGGAGACGGAGACCCGGGAAACCCTGGAGGCCTTTGTGTCGGCGCTGCGGGCCATTCATGCCGAGGCGCTGTCCGATCCGGAAAAGGTGAAAACCGCGCCGCACGACCTGCCCGTCCGGCGTCTGGACGAACTGGCTGCCGCCCGCAATCCTAACGTGGCATGGGGATGAGGGGGCAGAGGTCAGGGTTCAGAAATGACAGGGGCCGAGGAGCCGGAGCCGATGGATCATTGGATTTGCCTGAACCCTGAACCCTATGACCGGCCTCCTTCTGGAATCCCCCCCGCTCGATGTCTTCGGCCAGATGGCGCTGGACGAAGCGCTGGCACAATCGCGGCCGGACGCATTCTGCATCCGGTTCTTCCGGTGGACCGGCCCGGCCGCGACCTTCGGCTACGCCCAGAGGATGGCGGAAGTGGAGGTCGCGCTGCCGGGGGGCATCGGTAACAATTATACGCGGCGTCCGACGGGGGGCGGAGTGGTCCCGCATTTGGATGACTTGACCTTTTCCTGCGTGTTTCCGGCGAAAGGGGCGCTGAGGCCGGGGGACATCTATCGGCGGCTTCATGCCGCGATGGTCGGCGGTTTGCGCGGGCTGGGATTGGCGGCGACGCTGTGCGCCGGGGGACGGAGCGGTCCGCGGGGGCGGACGGGGGGGGCGTCGCAATGCTTTCAGGAGCCGGTGGCGCTGGACGTGATGACCGAGGCGGGGAAGGCGCTGGGCGGGGCGATCCGGCGCTATGGGGATACGGTGCTGTACCAAGGCTCGTTGCAGGTGCCTGGAGGGCGGGATCGGGCCGGAGAATTCGAGGCGGCCATCCGCGACTCGCTGGGGGCAGAGTGGAAACTGGAGTGGGAACAGGGCGACGCGCCGACGGAGGTTTGGGCCGAAGCCGGAACGCTGGGGGAAAAATACCGCGCGGAGGAATGGATTCGGCGGAGATAGAGCAGCGGGGGGCATATCCGAATGCTCAATTGTCAATTTCCATGTCCGATCGGGATGGAGTTGGGATTGCAATTCGGCGGGGGGGAAGATAGGGTGTTTGACGTCTGCCGGACAGGTTTCCGGCGCACCGGACCGGGGTGCCGCCGGGCCGGTTGTCACGGGTTGGGTCCCATGCGACGGATGCGGCCAGAACCCCGCCAGGGCCGGAAGGCAGCAACGGCATGGCCGCTCTTCCGGGTGCCGTGGGTGTCCTGGCCCGTGACGGCCGGCTCGGCGGAACGCCGGCAACAATGCCCTTCGGGAGAGACAGCATGTCTTATGAGGTTTTGGCGCGCAAATGGCGCCCGCAACAGTTTGAACAGGTCGTCGGGCAGGATCATGTCATCCAAACCCTGTCCCGGGCGATCCAGACCGGCCGGGTGGCTCATGCCTACCTGTTTGTGGGGCCGCGGGGCACCGGCAAGACGACCACGGCACGCCTGCTGGCCAAGGCGCTCAACTGCCAGAAGCGCGGCCAGAATCCCGATCCGTGCGATAAATGCGACTCCTGCCGGGAGATCGTGGCGGGCAACAGCCTCGACGTGATTGAAATCGATGCCGCCTCGAATACGCAGGTGGACCACGTGCGCGAGCTCCGCGACAACGTGCGCTATGCGCCGGCGCGGGGGCCCTACAAGATCTACATCATCGACGAAGTCCACATGCTCAGCACCGGAGCGTTCAACGCCCTGCTGAAGACTCTTGAAGAACCCCCGCCGCACGCGAAGTTCCTGCTGGCTACGACGGATGTCCACAAGGTGCCGGCGACCATCCTGTCGCGCTGCCAGCGGTTCGATTTGCGGCGCATCGGAATCAAGGAGATCGTCGGCCGCCTGAAGGAAATCGCCAAGGCGGAGAAATGGAAGGTCAGCGAAGAAGCGCTGCTGGCCATCGCCCGCGGCGCGGAAGGCGGGCTGCGCGACGCGGAATCGGCGCTGGATCAGATCGTTTCGTTCAAGGGCGAGACGATCGAGGAAGCGGATGTGCTGGGCGTGTTCGGCCTGGTGTCGTGGTCCACGATCGACCAGCTTGCCACCGCGGTCTTGATGGGGGATGCGGCGGCGGCCTTGAAAACCGTGGCGGAGCTGGATGAAGGCGGTCGCGATCTGCAGCGGCTGGTGCAGGAGCTGCTGGGACACCTCCGGAACGTCCTGGTGTGGAAATACGCGCCGGAACTGGCGGATTCGTTCGACTTGACCGCGAGCCAGCTCGATGGGTTGAAGGCTCAGGCGGCGCTGGCCGATGCGGAGAAGCTGCTGCGGGTACTGGAAATTCTGACCGAGGCGGCGAATCAGGCGCGTTTCGCGCTCTCCCGCCGCACCGTGGTGGAAGTGGCGCTGCTCAAAGCAACCCGCGCCGCCACCGTGGTCAGCATCGATGAGTTGATTCAGCAGATTCAGGCCGGTCCGGCGGCAGATGTTCCGGCGGATCCGCCCGCGGCCGCCCGGGCATCGGCTTCCCGGCCGCCCGGCCGGCAAGAGGTGGCCCACTTGAAGAGCCGGTGGCCGGCTCTCCTCGGGACGATTGCGGAAACGGCACAGCTCGCCGCCCCCTACCTGAAAGAAGCCGAACCGGTGCGGGTCGAAGGCGATCATGTCGTGCTGGGCTTTGATCCGGAGTTCGGCGAACACTTGAAGCAGGTGGATACCTCGCGAACGCGCTTGGCGATTGAAAAGGCCATCGGCCGCGAGTTGAAGCGCCCGGTCGGCGTGAAATTCGTCCTGGAGGATCGCCCTCGGGCAGAGACGGAGTCGCCGGCCAGGTCCTCCGCCAAGGCCAAAGCCTGTCCGGATGCGCCGGCGCCATTTGCCCGTGCCTCAACGAAAAAAAAACTGGCCGATGACCCCCTGGTCCGGAAAACCCTCGAGGAGTTCGGGGGCGATTTAATCGACATTCGCGAATAGTCGGGAAAGGATCCCATGCCGAATATCATGAAATTGATGAAACAGGCCGCCGACATGCAGAAGAGCATGGCCAAGGCACAGGAATCGCTGGCGGCCATCGAGCTGGAGCACAGCGCCGGCGGGGGAGCCGTCACGGTCAAGATTATGGGCGATGGCAACATCGCGGCGATCCGGATTGATCCCAAGGTGGCGCAGGCTGGCGACACCGAAATGCTGGAAGACTTGGTGCTGACCGCCGTGCGCGGGGCGCAGGACCTGGCCAAAGAAACCGCCGCAAGCGAAATGAAAAAGCTGACCGCCGGCATGGGCCTGCCGCCCGGCATGGGGTTTTAGCTGGTGGATCCGCTGGCGCATTTGACGGCGGCCCTGGCCCAATTGCCGGGTGTCGGTCGGCGGACCGCGGAGCGCATGGCCATCCATCTGGTGCGGAATTCCTCGGGAACCGCCCGGGAGCTGGCGACGGCCCTGGATGAGGCGCGGACCAAGCTGACGGCCTGCAAGCTGTGCGGCAGCGTGACGGCCCGGGAGGAGAATCCCTGCCGCCTGTGCGCCGATCCCCGCCGCGAGGATGATATTCTTTGCGTAGTGGAAGATCCGGCGGACATCGCCCTGATCGAGCGCAGCGGCGAATACCGCGGCCGCTATTTCGCCCTGCTGGGGAAAATGTCCCCGATGCGTGGCGAGGGGATCGGGGACCTGCGGCTGCCCGCCCTGCTGGAGCGCGCGGCCACCGTCAAGGAAGTCCTGCTGGCGCTCAATTCCGACGTGGAGAGCGAAGCGACCGCATCTTATCTGCGGCACGTTTTCTCGCAGCAATTGCCCCGGATCAAAATCAGCCGCCTGGCGCTCGGCATCCCGGCCGGCAGCGCCATCGCGTATTCCGATCCCGTGACGCTGGGCCGCGCGATCCGGGGCCGGACGGAAGCTTGAAGAATAGATCAGACGTCAGAGCTCAGGGGGCTTGCTTGACACGCCTTGGAAATGGCGTATAAGCCGCAGTTGATTTCCCCGGACCAGTCATGGCCGGGGTGTATTCGTGTCCATTATTCGTTTATCTTGCCATGCCGCTGGAAGGAATTTATCTGTTTGGGCTCTTGGCGGGGGCGCTGGCGCTCCTGGCCGCGTCCGGCGTCGGATCGCTGTTGGCGGGGCGGTGGTCCGAGCGCTGGGCGGTTGGGATCGGCGCGGGCGGCGCGGGACTGGCCTGCGGCGCGGGACTGGCGGCAGCGGTCGGAGCGCTGCTCCGGCGGGTGGACCTGACCGTGGCGAGGCCTTGGCGGATGCCTTACGGCGAATTCCGCCTGGGCCTGGACCCCCTGAGCGCCTTTTTCCTGATTCCGCTGTTCCTGCTGTCGGGGCTGGCGGCGCTGTATGCCATCGGCTATTTCCGTTCGTGGAAGGGGCGGAATCCGGGCCGCTTCTGGCTGTTCTATAACGGGCTGGTGGCGAGCATGGCGCTGGTGGTCGCGGCCCGCAACGGGGTGCTGTTCCTGGCGGCATGGGAGATTATGACGATGGCGTCGTTTTTCCTGGTGATTTTCGACGAGGCGGATTCCCGGTCGGCGCACGCGGGCTGGATTTACCTGGTGGCCACGCACCTCGGCACGGCGTTGCTGATCGGCTTGTTCGTGCTGCTGGGGCGTGCGGCCGGATCGCAGGATTTCGGAACCTATGCGGCCCCGGCGGGCATGGCGGGGGGGCTGTTCTTGCTGGGGCTGGCCGGATTCGGGACCAAGGCCGGGCTGTATCCCCTGCATGTCTGGCTGCCGGAGGCCCACCCGGCGGCGCCGAGCCCGGTGTCGGCGGTGATGTCGGGCGTGATGATCAAAACCGGCATCTATGGGATCGTGCGGCTGCTGGCGATTCTGGGGACGGTTCCGGGCTGGTGCGCCTGGCTGGTCCTGGGGATCGGCGCGGCATCTGGAATTCTGGGCGTGCTGTTTGCACTGGCGCAGCATGATCTCAAGCGGCTGCTGGCGTATCACAGCGTGGAGAACATCGGCATCATCGCACTGGGGATCGGCCTGGGGATGCTGGGGATGACACTGGGCCTGCCGGGTCTCGCCGCGCTGGGGTTCGCCGGCGGATTGCTGCATGTGCTGAACCACGCGATATTCAAGGGGCTGCTGTTTCTCGGGGCGGGCGCGGTGACGCACGCGACGGGCACGCGCAACATCGATCTGCTGGGCGGCGCGCTGAAACGGATGCCGTGGACGGGCGCGACGTTTCTGATCGGGTCGGTGGCGATCTGCGGCCTGCCGCCACTGAATGGGTTTGTCAGTGAATTCCTGATCTTTGTGGGGGCGATCGAGGGAATCATCGGCGGGGATGCGGCGGTGCTCGGCGGCGCGGTGGTGCTGGTGTCGCTGGCGCTGGTGGGGGGGCTGGCGGCGGCTTGCTTCACCAAGGCGTTCGGGATCGTCTTTTTAGGTGAGCCGCGGTCGGGCATGGCGGCCATGGCGTCGGAGGTCGGGCTGTCCATGCGCCTTCCAATGCTGGCACTGGCGGGGCTGTGCGGGGTGTTCGGGCTGTTGATGGCGCGGGGCGTACGCTGGATGGAGCCGGTGGTGGGGCTGCTGGCGGGCGGGATGTCGCCCGCCGAGGCGGCGCCGGGTGCCGTGCGCGCGCTGGTGCCGATTGCGCTGTTCGGGCTGCTAGCGGCGCTGGTGCTGGCGGTGGCGGCGCTGGCAGGGATTCGCCGCCGGCTGCTGGCGGGGCACGCGGGCCGCGAGACGGTGACGTGGGATTGTGGCTATGCGGCGCCGACGGCGAGCATGCAGTACACGGCGACGGGCTTTGCCCAGCCGTTGACGCAGGCGGCGCGGGGCATCCTGCGCCCGCAGATCGAAAGCAAACTGCCGTCGGGGGTGTATCCGGCGGCCAGCGCCTACCGGTCGGAGACGCCGGACATGGCGAGCCAGTTGTTCTTTGATCCGCTGTTCCGACGGGCGGCGTGGCGGATGGGGCAGTTGCGCTGGCTGCAGCAGGGACGGGTGCATTGGTATGTCTTTTACATTGTGCTGGTGCTGGTGCTGCTGCTGGGGTGGGCGCTGTGGGCATGAAGCTGGCATCGTGGTTGCATCCGATCTTGGCGGTGGCGCTGGCGCCGCTGCTGCCGGTGCTGATCCAGCGGGTGAAAGCGCTGTTCGCGGGCCGTTGCGGGCCGCCGTGGGGGCAGGGCTACCGCGATTTGTGGAAGCTGCTGCGCAAGGGTGGCACCTATAGCCGGACCACGACGTGGGTGTTCCGAGCGGGGCCGATCGTCCAGTTCGCCTGCCTGCTGGTGGCGCTGCTGGTCGTGCCGGCGGGCGGACTGTCCGCGCCGGTCGCCTTCGATGGCGACTGGATCCTGCTGGCCTATGTGCTGGGGCTGGGGCGGTTTTTCACGGTGTCGGCGGCGCTGGATACCGGATCGAGTTTCGAGGGCATGGGAGCGAGCCGCGAGGTGCAGTTTGCGGTCTTTACCGAGCCGGCGCTGCTGATCGGCCTGGCGGCGCTGGCGCGCGAAACCCAGAGCCTGTCGCTGTCGCCGATCTACGCGGAACTGGCGACGGGCTGGGAGCTGCCGCTGCGCATCCTGCTCGGCGCGGGCTTTTTCATCCTCTATCTGGCGGAAAATTGCCGGATTCCGGTGGATGATCCCAATACGCATCTGGAACTGACGATGATCCACGAGGTGATGGTCCTGGACCACGGGGCCGTGGATTTTGGCTTCATCCAGTGGGGTTCGGCGCTGAAACTGTGGGTGCTGGGGGCGCTGTGGGCCGGTCTGCTTCCGCTGGGGACGCTGCCGGGGCCGCTGACCCGCTTGGCGGCCGGGGCGGGCGGAATTCTGGCGCTGGCGGTTCTGACGGGCATCGTGGAATCCGTCACGGCCCGGGTGCGGCTGCTGCGGGTGCCACAGTTGCTGGTGGGCGCGGGCGTCTTGTGCACGCTGGGCTTGCTGCTGACGATTCGGTGAGGCGATGCAAAGCGGAACCGGCAGCTTATTGATTTTCCTGATCCTGACGGACCTGCTTCTGCTGGGATCCAGCCGGTTGCGGAACGCCATCCGCATCGCGGCGGCGCAGGGCGTCGCGCTGGGGCTGCTGCCCTGGCTGGCACACGGGCATCTGACGGGGTCGGCGCTGCTGCTGGGGGCGGGCAGCGCGGCGCTCAAGGGGGTTGTGTTTCCGGCACTGCTGAACCGGGCGCTGCGGGAAATCCACGTCCGCCGGGAGATCGAGCCGCTGATCGGCTACATCCCCTCGCTGTTGATCGGGACGGGGGTGCTGGCAGCGGCGTTTGCATTCGGCGCACGGCTGCCTTTGCCGTGGGAGTCGCCGTCGCCGCTGCTGGTGCCGGCGGGGCTGTTCACGCTCTGGACAGGGCTGTTTCTGATCATGGCGCGGGGCAAGGCGATCACCCAGGTGCTGGGCTACATCGTGATGGAAAACGGAATTTTCGCCCTGGGCATGGCGGTGGTGGAGGCCATGCCGCTGCTGGTGGAACTGGGGGTGCTGCTGGATGTGTTCGTGGCGGTGTTCGTCATGGGCATTCTGGTGTTCCATATCAACCGGGAGTTTGACCACATCGACGCGGATCAGCTCGACGCGTTGAAGGAGGGGGCGCCGTGACGCTGACGCTGATTCTTCTGCCGGCGGTTGCAGCGGCGGTTGCGGCGGCGATCCGGTCCGACCGGCTGCGCCGCGCGCTGCTGGTGGCGACCGCCGGGGCCCATGCGGCGCTGACGGCGGCCTGCTGGATCCGCCCGCCGGCCTGCGCGCCGGAGGCCTGGCTGGGCTTCGATGCGGCCGGGCGGCTGTTTCTCGGGATCGCCAGCCTGCTGTTTCTGGCGGTGGCGGTGTACGCGGCCCACCGGCTGAGCATCGAATCGCACGGCCGCCAGGCCGAAGAGGATACCGGGTCCATATTCGTCAATGCGCCGGAAGCCGTGCACACCGCCTGCCTGCTGGCGTTTTTGGCGACCATGACGCTGGTGGCGGCCAGCCGCCATCTGGGCGTGCTGTGGGTGGCGGTGGAAGCCACGACTCTGGCCACGGCCCCGCTGATCTATTTTCACCGCCAGCCACGCTCCCTGGAGGCGACATGGAAATATCTGCTGGTCTGCTCGGTCGGCATTGCGCTGGCGCTGCTGGGAAACTTCCTGCTGGTTGTGGCGTCGGCGGCCCCGGACGGCACGGGCGGGACGCTGGTGGTGCGCGAACTGGTGGCGCAGGGGGCGGAGCTTCGCACGCCGTGGCTGAAGGCCGCGTTTGTGTTCCTGCTGGTGGGCTACGGCACGAAGATGGGGCTGGCGCCCATGCACACCTGGCTGCCGGATGCCCACAGCGAGGCGCCCAGTCCGGTGTCCGCCCTGTTGTCGGGCGCGCTGCTGAACTGCGCGTTTCTGGGGATTCTGCGGGCGCACTCAATCTGTAGCGCGGCGGGGCTGGGCGGGTTCAGCGGGAACCTGCTGGCGGGATTCGGACTGCTGTCCATGGGAATCGCCGCCGCCTTTCTGGTGAATCAGGCCGACTATAAGCGCCTGCTGGCGTATTCAAGCGTGGAACACATGGGGCTGCTGGCGCTGGGGGCGGGACTGGGCGGCGTCGCGTTGTACGGCGCGCTGCTGCATGCGGTGAATCATTCGCTGGTCAAGGCGGCACTGTTCATGGTGGCCGGAAATCTGCTGGCCGCCTACCGGACCAAGCAGGTTGCCCGGACCCGCGGCGCGCTGCGTCTTCTGCCGGTCAGCGGGGCGCTGTGGCTGGCCGGACTGCTGGCGATTACCGGAATGCCGCCCTTCGGCACATTCGCCAGCGAATTCACGATGCTGCGGGCGGCCTTCGCACCGGGTCGGGAATGGATGGCCGTGGTGGCGCTGCTGGCGCTGGCCGTGGCGTTTGCCGGCATGGCGCGGACGTTCCTGAGCATGGCGCTGGGACCCGTCTCAGACGAGTTCGAGCCCGCCGGACGCCGGGAACACAGGGCCGCCTTCGGCCCCGCCCTGGCCCTGCTGGCGGCCTCCCTCTGGCTGGGCCTGTGGATTCCAAACGGGCTGAATGGACTGCTGGGGCACGCGGCCCGGCTGCTGGGAGGGGACGCCCCATGAACGCCGTCATTCTTCGGCATCTGGAGGCGATTCCGGTTTCGCGGATCCCGGTGGCCGATATGCCCGTGTTCCGGCGCGACGTTCTCGAGGCCGTCGCGGCGGGCCGTCGGATTGCGGCGCTGTACGGATCGCCGCGACCCGAGGGCGGCATCCGCCTGACCGCCGTGCTGGCCGACGATCGGGAGGGGGCACTGAGCCTTCTCTCCGCGGATCCGGGCGAGGCCTATCCGTCCCTGACGCCGGATTGTCCGCAGGCGGGGGCATTCGAGCGGGAGATAGCCGAACAGTGGGGCGTGGTGCCGGCCGGGCATCCCTGGCTCAAGCCCCTGCGGTTTCATCGTTCGTTCCGGTCCGGACACGATGCGTGGGGCCGGACCGGGACTGACGCCCTGTCGCCGTCGGTGATGGATTTCTTCCGCATGGAAGGCGAAGGGATACACGAAGTGGCGGTGGGCCCGGTGCATGCGGGTATCATCGAGCCGGGCCACTTCCGCTTCCAATGCCACGGCGAGCAGGTCCTGCATCTGGAAATTTCGCTGGGCTATCAGCACCGCGGAATCGAACGCGCTCTGAGGGGCGGTCCGCATCCGCGCACGATCCATCACATGGAGACACTGGCCGGCGACACCACGATCGGCCATGCGCTGGCCTATTGCCGCGCGGTGGAGTCGCTGGCGGGCTGCCGCGTTCCGGCTCGGGCCCAGGCGCTTCGGGACGTGGCGCTGGAACTGGAGCGGCTTGCCAACCATACCGGCGATCTCGGGGCGCTGGCGGGGGATATCGGATTCCTCCCCACGGCTTCTTTTTGCGGCCGCCTGCGGGGCGATTTCCTGAACATGACGGCGTTGCTGTGCGGCAGCCGGTTCGGGCGCGGCCTGGTCCGCCCCGGCGGAACGGCCTTCGACGCAGACCCGGCCCGGGTGGCGGAACTGCGCCAACGGCTGGATGCCACATTCCGGGACGTGGCCGGCGCGGTGAATCTTCTATGGGAGACGCCATCGGTGCTGGCACGTTTTGAACACACGGGAACCGTTTCTCTGGCCCTGGCGATCGAACTGGGGCTGGTCGGGCCGGCGGCCCGCGCCAGCGGACGCGACATGGACAGCCGGAGGGATTTTCCGGTCGAAGGAGCGGAGTTCGGGGCTGGGCCGGCTGCAGTGCAGGAAAGCGGCGACGTCTTCGCCCGGGCGTATGTGCGCTGGTTGGAGATCCAGAAATCGGCCGAGTTGATCCGCCGTCAGCTCGCGGCTTTGCCGGCGGGTTCGATTTGTGCGGCCTGCAGTCCGTTGGCGCCGAATGCGCTGGTGGTTTCGATCAGCGAAGGCTGGCGCGGGGAAATCGTTCATGTGGCGGAAACGGATGCGGCCGGGCGGTTTGCCCGCTACAAGGTGGTGGATCCGTCGTTTCACAACTGGATGGGGCTGGCCCTGGCCCTGCGCGGCATGGAGATTTCGGACTTTCCGCTGTGCAACAAGAGTTTCAACCTTTCCTACTGCGGGCATGACCTATGATCCGGGCACTGCTGGAACGTATTCGCCAGAAACACCGCACGGTGGGCTATCCCGCCGCGCCGCCAACCCTGCCCGACCGGTTCCGGGGTTTGCCGAAGCTGGAACCCGGGAAATGTCCCGACGGCTGCTTTGAATGTGCGGCGGCGTGTCCCGTCGGAGCGATCACGCGCGAAGACGGCCAGGTGCGCATCAATATGGGCAAGTGCCTGTTCTGCGGCAATTGCGCGGCGGCGTGTCCGCACGGCGCGCTGCATTTCACCCGCGACCACCGGCTGGCAGCGCGGACGCGCGGGGAGCTGATGGCTGGGGCGGGGGAGCCACAACTCGCGGCTGCCCTCGACGCCCGGATGAAAAGCCTCTTCGGGCGGTCCTTGAAATTGCGCCAGGTCTGCGCCGGCGGATGCAACGCCTGCGAGGCGGATACGAATGTGCTCTCCACGGTGGTCTTTGATCTGGGGCGCTTCGGCATCCAGTTTGTGGCCTCCCCGCGGCATGCGGATGGCCTGCTCATCACCGGGCCGGTCACGGAAAACATGGCGCTGGCACTGAAGAAAACCTACGACGCACTGCCCGAGCCACGGATCGTGATCGCCGTCGGCGCCTGCGCCATCTCCGGCGGGGCCTATGCGGGCCATGACGAGGTGCGCAACGGGGCGGATGCGATCGTGCCGGTGGATCTGTACATTCCCGGATGCCCGCCGCACCCCATCACCATTCTCGATGGCCTGCTGCGCCTCCTGGGACGGCTGCCGGAAGACATCCAGGCCAGCGGCGCATAGCCGCGACGGTATTTTTGGTTTGCGTGACGCCGGGGCGGGGGCACACAGGAGGGAAGGGTTCTGTTTGGAGTGCGGCGGCACGACGCCGCTGTGGGGCCGCGACGTGTCGCGGCCGGGAAAGCGCGGTCATGCCCGCGCACTCCAAAAGGGCAGCGGATGGGGGATGGATGTGGAGTACAGCGGCACGACGCCGCTTTGGGGCCGCGACGTGTCGCGGCCGGGAAAGCGCCGTCATGTCGGCGCATTCCAAAAGGGTAGCGGATGGGGGAAAGCGCGGTCATGCCCGCGCACTCCAAAGAAAACCCGAAGGAAACCAATCGCCTCACGAACGGCTGATTGGTATCGTTGCGCCATGAACTGGCCACACGCTCCCGCACATTGGTTGTTTGAGCCGGGGATCTACATGGTGACGGCGGGTACGTACCGCAAGGAACCGTTTTTTCATGCGCCCGAACGGTTGGGCTTTGTTATGGAAGCCCTGTTTGGCGTTGCCGGAGAATTCGGGTGGACCTTGCGGGCCTGGGCGGTGATGTCCAATCACTATCATTTCATTGCGTCGTCGCCGGCGGAGCCCGCTACACTTGGGAAGATGCTGGGCAAGCTGCACATGACCACGGCTAAACAAATCAATGAATGGGATGCGCAGCCCGGACGGAAAGTATGGCAGCAGTTCTGGGACAGCCGCATAACCTTTGAGACGTCATACCTGGCAAGACTGCGCTATGTGCATGAAAATCCCGTGCATCATGGCATTGTGGATCATGCGGACAACTACAGATGGTGTTCAGCCGCATGGTTTGCTCACACGGCATCGAAGGCGTTTGTGAAGACTGTGCAGGGGTTCAAGGTCGATCAGATCAGAGTGCCGGACGAATTTTGACCGGTTTGGAGTGCGGCGGCACGACGCCGCTTTGGGGCCGCGACGTGTCGCGGCTGGGAAAGCGCGGTCATGCCCGCGCACTCCAGAAAGGGCGGAGGATGGGGGATGGATGTGGAGTACAGCGGCACGACGCCGCTTTGGGGCCGCGACATGTCGCGGCCGGGAAAGCGCCGACATGTCGGCGCACTCCAAAAGGGCAGCGGATGGGGGAAAGCGCGGTCATGCCCGCGCACTCCAAAAAGGGGGCCGGGATGTGATCCCGGCCCTCCTCGTCTTTTCTGAACCCGGACGCCTACTTCTTGGCGGCTTTTTTCCGGGCGGGTTTCTTGGTCTTGGGCGGGAGCCAGGCGACGATGCGGCACATGCTGGATTCGAGCTCGATGCCGCGCAGGGGGAAGCAGCCGATCCAGGCGCGGGTGGAGCCCAGCTTGGCGATGTCGCCGGCGAGATTTTCGGCGTGGACGATGCCCTTGGGGAAGAGCTTCAGGTGCATGACCTGGTAGTACTTCTTGAGCGGGAAGATCTCGTCGAAGGACTTGCCATAGACCTTTTTCATCTTGGCGTCGCATTCCTGGAAGCGGCCGGGGTGCCAGGTGCGGATGATGGTGTTCATGGGGTGGTCGGCGCTGCCGCAGTCCACGCCGATCCACTTGATTTTCATCTTCTCGCACCAGTCGTCGAAGTCGGGGCTCGGGCCGGGATGCATGACGAAGTAGCGGATTTCGTCGCCGGTCTTCTGGTCCCACGAGTAGCGGTGGTAGCCGGTGTTGATGATCAGGATGTCGCCCTTCCTCACCTCGACCTTGTCGGTGATCATCTTGGGGGTGTAGAGCGAGTAGTCGGAGACGTCCTTGGAGATGTCCACGACGACGCCGGGGCCGACCCACTCGCGCAGGGGCACGTTGCCGATGGAGCGGCCGGCGGGATAGAAGTGGATTTCGCCGTCCATGTGGGTGCCGACGTGGTTGGAGGTGGTGATGATCTGGCCGTTGGCGCCTTGGCCCATGTGAGCGCCGGCAAGGCGTTTGAAGTACTGCACGCCCAGCGGCATGTAGGAAGGCCACGGGGGCGTGTGCACGCTGAGGCGCATCGTAAGATCGTACATCTGAGCGTTGTCCATGAATTCGATGAACTGGTTGTTGTTCATTGGGGGGTCCTTTCTTGTTTGTTTTTAAAGAGGTCAGAGGTCAGGGTTCAGAGGTCAGGTTCGGGAAAGCCGGAAGATCCGTAATCGGCGGAATCCTCCCGGATGGTGGGCCAGCGACGGTCGGATTCCGGCAATTGTTTTTCCAGATTTCGTTCCATGCCGTTCAACATCCGGATGCATTCGCGGTATCGCTCGCGGAAGCCGGAGAATGTTTCCTTGGATTCATATTCGCGCAAATGGGCCATGTAAAGGTGGTGAATAGTTTCGGCGGCTTCGCCGCGGCTGCAGTTGACACCTTCGATTTTGTTGCGCACGTGGCGGTCATCATTCTTTTCGGCCAACTGGGCGGCCGCGCTGTTGGAAGACCGCCGGATTTGCGAGCCCAGTTCGTTTTTTTCCTCGGCCGGCCAGCCATGCGAAAGATCGGCGATTTCCAGGTGAAGCTGGCAGAGTCGTTGATAAACGACCAAATCTTCCACATTCCTGAATTCAGCCATTCGGTTTTGCTCCTGACCTCTGAAATCTGACCTCTGACCTCTATTTCAGGATTTTCGCCAGCGCGTCGTAGGCCTGGGCGAAGGGGGCCATGGGGGCGTTGACGAGGCCGGCGCCGACCTGTCCGACGCCGGCCTTCTTGTGGGCGACGCCGGTGTCGATGACGGGGACGAGGTTCTTCTCGACGACCTTGCGGACGTCGATGCCGGTGGGGGTGCCGCGGAAGTCGAGGGCGGGGATCTGGTACATGCGGCTTTCGCCGGCGGTGATCTCGTACATCTGGCGGGTGTAGCGCAGGGCGTCGGAGGCGACGCCCCCGACGAACTGGACGATGGCGGGGGCGGCGGCGATGGCGAATCCGCCGAGGCCGCCGGTCTCGGTGATGGCGCTGTCGCCGATGTCGGGGTTGGCGTCGTCCTTGGAGAACCCGGCGAAGTAGAGCGCGTCGGGGACATCGGCGGGGGCGGTGAACCACAGGTCGCCGGTGCCGGCGAGCTGGATGCCGAAGTCGGTGCCGTTGCGGGCCATGACCACGGCGATGGAACTGCCCTTGACGTTGCGGGCGGCGTCGAGCGTGGCCTTGCAGGCGGGCATGGAGAGGTTGAGGAAGAAGTGGTCGTTGCTGTTGATGAAGTTGAGCACCGCGATGGCGTTGCCCGTGTTGTCGCAGGTGGCGACGATGGCGGGGGCGATGGCGCGGTAGAGCAGGGAGGTGCCGGCGCGGTTGCGGTTGTGGACTTCGTCGCCCATGTGCAGGGCCTGGGCGATCAGGTTCTTGAGGTCAATAGGGCCGGTGTGGGCCACGGCGGCCTTGAGTACGGGATAGAGGACGGTTTCCATCCACTTCAGGCGTTGGGTGACTTCGTCGCCGAAGGCGCCGTAGCGCAGGACCTTGCCGAGTCCTTCGTTGAGGGTGCAGTAGGCGAAATTGCCGTATTTTTCGTTGTGGATGATCCAAACGGGCATCGACGGCGTGACGATGCCGGCCATGGGGCCGACGGCGCCGTGCTCGTGGCAGGGGGCGTACTGGATGGTGCCGGAGGCGGCCAGTTGTTCGGCCTCCTCGATGGTTGCGGCGCGGCCTTCATAGACGAGGCCGGCCATGACGCCGCCGCGCATTGGCCCGCACATGCGGTCCCAGGTGATGGGGGGGCCGGCGTGCAGAATGGTATCCTCGGTCATGCCGGGGATCACGTTGCGGGCGACGTCGAGCCCGACGAGCTTGGGCGTGCCGGCCAGAATGATCTCCATGACCTTCTGGTTGGCTTTTTCGATTTTGGCGGCGCGCCGGGCGAGGATGGTTTCCGATTCGGGCGAGACGTCCACGGGCGGGCGCCAGTCCACCTGGACGGCGGGGGGGGAGATCTGGTCGCAGACGTCCTTGAAGGATTCGATGCCGACATTGACGACCCGGAGGGGGGTGGTGAAAAGACTCTGGATGCTCATGACGATTCCTTCCCGGTTAGCGATTCTTGCGGACGATCTTGGCGGTGAGGAAGCCGGCGAGCTTGCAGGCGGCGGCGTTGGTGAGCTGCACATGGGCGCCGGCCTCGCGGAGCGCCTCGACGACCCGGGCGCGGTTCTGGGGGTCGCCGATGGTACCGGTGACGCCGGCCACCACGAAGACCTGTTTCGACGCTTTCCGGATGACGGGAACCAGCTCCGCGGCGGGATCGAGGTTGGCGCCGTGGCCGAGCACGACATCCAGCAGGATGACGGCGGTTTCGGGATTGGCCGCCTCGTCGAGGATCATCTTCTTGCGCAGGGTAAAATCAATCATGGGGTGGGCGCGGCCGACGGTGAATTCGTCCTCGCCGAGGTCCACGAGGGCGTTTTTCTCGGGCTTCCATGCGTTCTTGAGTTTCCGGGTGTCGCCGAGGGGCGCATTGGAGGTCATCTGGCGCAGGATGCCGTCGAGGACGACCTGGGCTTCGGCGCAGAAGGTGCCGCCGCTGAAGAGCCCGCGCAGGTAGCGGCCTTTGGCCTTGCGGCGCTTGGCGATCAGGGCGTGGGCTTCGTCCATGAGAATGGCGTCGCGCTTGGTCAGGCGGTCCATGGCCTTGACGGGATCCACGCCCTTGACCTGGGCGACGGCGAGGTGCGCGGCCTGTTCAAGTGTGGCGGGCATGCCGCCTTCGCCGAGAAACAACGCCACGACGGGTTTTTTCGTCTTGCGGATCAGGGAGTAGACCTTCTTGAGGACGGCGGGTTGGGGGGGCTTGGAGACGAGGACGATGACCTTGGTTTCCGGATCGTCGGCCAGCGCCTGCATGGCGTCGAGGAAGGAGATGCCGCCGACGGCGTCCTTGACGTCGCGACCGCCCGTGCCGATGGCCTGGGAGATGCCGGAGCCTTCGTTGGCGACAATGCAGGTGACCTCCTGGGTGCCGGTGCCGGAGGCGCCGACGACGCCGATGGGGCCCCGGGGCACGACGTTGGCGAAGGCGAGGGGTACGCCATTGATGATGGAGGTGCCGCAGTCGGGGCCCATGACGAGGAGGCCTTTCTTGTGGGCGGCTTTCTTCAAGGCGACTTCGTCTTCGATCGAGACGTTATCGGAAAACAGCATGACGTGGAGGCCGGCGTCGAGGGCCTTGCGAGCTTCGCGGGCGGCGTAGCGCCCGGCGACGGAGATCAACGCGAGGTTGGCGCCGGGCAGGGCCGCGGCGGCGGATGGGATGTCGCGCGGGGCGGGGGCCTGGGCGCCGTCTTCCGCCGCCGGCTTCTTCTTGCGCGAGAGCAGTTCCTCGGCCTTGGCCAGGGCGTCCTTCGCGGAGGCGGCGTCCTTGGCCTTGACGACGATCAGCAGGTCCTGGTCGCCCGTTTTCTTGAATTCCGGAATCAGCAGCCCGGACATGTCGAGGATGGATTTATTGGCCTCGGTGGCCATGACGACAGAGGCATCCACGACGCCGGGAGCCCCGGAGAGTTCGCGCCCGACGCGCATGAGAGTGACGGAATCGAAGTAGAAGCCCTGCTTGATGCGGCCGACAGTATTCATCGGGTAACGGTCTCCTTGCGGGCAGAACGGCCCTGTGCCGCCTGCCGCACGCTTATTCCTAGCGCAGACAGGATGAGGGAGGCGAGCAAAAAAGCCGAACGGGTAGAAGGTGTTAGAATCCGAGGCGGAGCGCGGCGCCGAGAAACACAGTATCGGTATCAATGGCTTCAAGGGCGTCATCCAGATCGGTTTCGCTGTGGAACCGATAGCTGCCGGAGATGTCGAGGAAGATGCCGGGCAGCACTTCCAGGTCGAGGCCCGCTTTCAGGGCGAAAAAGGGGGCGTCGGCCCATTCGCCATCCAGGTTGAGGATGCCGACGCCGGCGGCGGCATAGATGGCGCTGCCGAGGACAGCATAGGCAGCTGGCGCAATCGCGTTTTCGCCGAAGAGCTTGGGCAGGAACTCGACATCTTCCTGCAGACCGATCAGAGTGGCCCGGTATTGATAGGAGACCAGATAGCTGAGGCCGTCTTCATCGACGTCATCGAGATCAATATCGTCCACGGCGACCCAGTAGTTGGCCCCGGCGCCGATACGGTGGGCCTTGGATGCCGCCTGGACTGTCAGAGCCGGAATCAGGCACAAACTCAGCAGAAGCAATATTTTATTCATGGATGCATTCCTGAAAGGGACCGGTTTGATCCATCCTCATGATGGCAAGCTCCGTGTGGTTCGGCAAGGCAAGCGATAATCAACCGGCGCCGGAGGATATCCGGCGCCGGAGCACTCCGATCTGCGGTCAGGTCCGCATTGGATTTAAAAGCGGAACAAGAGGCCGGCGTTGATGCCGAAACCGCTGAAATCCACTTTTTCATCATCGAGATCGACCTCCCCGTAATCATCAACTTCCGCGCCGTCCACTTCCAGAACGCGATATTGGGCTTCCGCGAAGAGCGAGGCCGAATCGCTGAGGCTGAACTCCACACCGGCCACGGCATAGAAGCAGATTTCATCATCCAGATCGACGTCGTCGGCCTCCGGAATGATGGCATACCCAATGCCGCCGCCGCCATAGAGGTTCAGCGGGCTGTCCTGCAGCGGCAGGTTGAACAACAGGCCGGCTTCCAATGGGATCAAATAGACGCCATCATCCGTGTCGTCTTCGTCAAACTGCGTGATGCAGGATGCGCGCGCCTCCACTCCGAAGTATTCGGACAGGTCGGTCTTGAACTTGATGCCGCCGCCGAATCCGGGGCCGGGATCATCGGCATTGAAATAGGACCCGTAAATGCCCACGCCGCTGCCGGCAGTGGCCACAACAGCGCCAAGGCCAATCAACATCAGAACCATCAGTATTTTTTTCATTGTTTTCTCCTTTAATGAACATAGCGGCATGTTGAAAAACGACATCCGCCACCAACTTTGACAGTAGGTTAAGATTTCACGGTTGTCAAGACTGGACTGGCTGTCTTGGAAGGATTTATGTCGACTTGAAAGTGCCGGGTTTTCCCGGGGGCATGTTGTTGGGAGCCAGTCGCCGGCCCTTGGGAGTTCGTGTGTCGGATCAAGGGGAGAAAACGAACGGCTTACCGCACCGGGCAGGCGCCGCCGGCGCAGTCGTTGCCCATGTCCACGGCGTCCTCGGACTGGGCCCTGACCTGCTCAAGATCGATCGGCTTGAGGCTGGCGGCATAGGTGTCGTATTCGGCCTTGGAAACCGGCTGTTGCGGCAGGTAGGGGAAGCCGAGATCCGCGGCGGTCTTCAGTGGATCGGCCCGCAGCAGGAACGACACGCCGACGTAGTGGTCCCAGTACTGCAACAGCCACTCGATAATGGCATCGACCTCGGATGGGTCATAACTGACAGTGATGGAGCAGTTCTGTTCAACATAGTTGTCCATCAACAGCTTGTACCGTTCGAGCTGGTCGATGGCGGTTTCGAGGTTCACCTCCAGATCGCCGGCCTTCTCGAAATCCACGTCGTCCCACGATACGGGCAGCGTGATGACCCAGTCGCCGGTGCCGTTGGGATGCGGGATGATCTTGTAGCCGGCCTCGCGCAGGACGGGCACGAGCGGGTCGTGCTTGACGAACGTGACGTTGTTGAAGATATGGCGCGCGAGCGGCTTGTGGGCGCCCTCCGTCGTATCGTAGCACTTCGAGATGGTGCCTTCGGGCTTGAGGGTGGTGACGTTCTTGGGCCGCGGCAGGCCGAGCTCGTCGGCCATGGAATAGGCGCCCATGATGGCCGCGTTGCGGAGGAGGCGCAGTTCGTAGGGGCCGAGGTCGGGCCGGCGCACGACGCCGGTGAGCGACACGCCGCAGAGGTGCAGGAAATCGTTGTTCTCGTGCCACGAGTGCTGGAGGATGCCGTCCTTGAGGTTGACGCAGGTCTGGCGGTAGTTGGCGCGCGCGATGATGGATATGGCGCGGTGCATGCCGCTGGGGTTGTCCTTGAACTTGGCCAGGTCGATCGTCGTCAGGTTGCAGAAGGCGCGGTTGCCCAGCAGGATTTCGGCGCAGGGATTCACGCCGGAGAACCACGGCGCGCGGTTGAGCGCGGCGGCGCCGTTGATGAAGCCGGGCTCCGAGCCGCCCGCCGCGAGCATGAGGTCGAAGATGCCGCGCAGCTCCGCGCGCGTGGGCTTGTCGTAGAAGACGAGGGAGTTGTTGGACATGCCGCGCTGAGGCTGGCCCTTGCTCCAATAGTCCTTTTTGCAGACGGCGAACTCCTGCCATTCGGGAGAACCGTATTCGAACAGGCTGATTTCCGCCGAGCGGCGCGTGCTGAGGATCGTGCCCAGCCAGTTGCACACGTCGTGGATGTCCATCTTGCGAAGGAGCTGGCCCGCGCGGCGGTTCATGATCTCGGCGATGGCCCGGTAGGCCACGGAGATCGTCTCGTCGCCCTGGCCGATCCAGCCGTAGCCCGTCAGGCGCGTGCCGGCGGGACGAATTTCGGAGAAATCGAGCACCAGTTTTTCGGCGGCATACTTGCCGGCCAGCAGCTTGCCGACGGACTTGGCCCAGGCTTCGGCGGAATCGCCGACGCTGATGGTCCAGATCTTGGTTTCGGGATCCCAGGTTTCCAGATTGGTGTCGCGTCCGTTCTTGTCCTGGCGCGTGGAGCGGATGATCTGGATGTCGAGGATGGGCTGGGTGAAGCCGCTGATACCGCCGGATTTCGGCGTGACGCCCACCCCGCAGCCTTGCAGCAGCAGCCAGAGCGCGTCCACCATGTCGTCGACGGTCTGGATTTCGAGATGGGCGCAGTTGAACTGACAGGCTTCGCGGACCTTGGAAATTTCGGTGCCGCCGAGCCACAGCGTGCGGCCGGCCACGCCGACCTTGCGGGCCAGGAGCAGGCTGCGAAGTTCCTCGAGTTCCGCTTCCTGCGTTTTGTTGAGCGCGCGGCGCATCTGGCGTTTCCACAGCCAGCGCTGGTGCTCGATGACGCGGTCCACGGTCTGCGCCCAGGTCTCGAAAACGGCGCCTTTATCGTCGAGCACGCGGTTGTAGGTGCGGCGGGTGAGGATCTGGGCGCGCAGCGAAGGCTGGTAGGTTTCGGGCATGGTCTTCTCCGGAAAAACGCGGTGCAAAATTCGGGCGGATTCTAGGGCAAAAAGGAGGACGGGAAAAGCCGAAGTTTAGGCCGGCGGCGTGAACCGCGCAATCTGCTCGTTGGCAAGCAGCTTGCGGTACTGCCGCCAGCCGCGGAAATTGCCGTGCTGGGCGGGGTTCTGCCACGAAACGGGGTCGGCGGGGTTGCAGAGGCGGTCGGGCGTAGCCTGGTGTTCCATCGGCGAGGCATGGAGGGGGCGCGGCGGCCCATTGGGATCGCCCGCGAGCTTGGTGAAGGTATCGAGGTCTTTGGCGACATTGGGTGCGGTGCCGTCGTGGTTGAGATAGGAGACGCGCGCGCAGCGGGCGGCCGAGCAGCGGCGGGCGACGTCAAGGCCGAGGGAATTTGCTTCGTCGGCGGAAACGTATGGCAGATGCCACTGACCGGGCTCCAGATGGCGGGGGGCGCTGGATTGCAGGGCCGCGTACATCTGCCGGGCCAATTCCTGGATTTCCGGCTGCGCATCGGGATGCCAGCGCACGCCGAAGAAATTGTCGAACGAGGTGGCCGAGACGAGCACGGAGATGGACGTGAACCATTCCAGCGGGCGGTTGGCCCACTGCTTGTGCAGGCCCAGCTCGGCGAGCTCGGCGACGCCTTCGATGCAGGCGTCGGCCATGCGGTCCCAGATGGCCTTGGCCTTGGCGCCCTGCTCATCCGAAAGCTTGCCGCCGGCCTGCATGCCGGGGATGTTGGCGCCCCACCAGAGGGGATATTCGCGCTCCAGCGCGCGCAGGCGCTTCGAGGGCACGGCGCGCGAGCTGCTGGCGTTGCGTGAAAACAGGCGGTGCGTCATGAATTCCGCGTGGATCCAGCGGGGATATTTCAGGGACAGCGTGGAGAGCCGGATGCCCTGCGGCGAAACGCTGTCGGCGACGACTTTGGTTTCGATGCTCATGCCCTGCGGTTTTAGCCTATCGCGGGCTCCGGGGAAAGCCCTTTTGCCGGCCGGATTCACCCACGTCTGTCCATGGGGTCAGGCCTTGACATTTGTCGTTAATCGTCTATAGCAACCCATCATGGCGAGGATGCTGAGATGTCAGTTTGAAGGCGCGATCTATCACGTGATGTCACGGGGAGTCAACCGATGCCGAATATTCACGTGCGATGCGGATCGGCTCACATTCCTGAACAAACTTCGGGAGAGCGTGGAAACTCACGATATCAAGCTCTATGCCTACGTTCTCATGCCGAATCACTACCACCTCCTGCTGATGACGCCGTTGGGGAACCTCAGCCGTTTTATGCATCAGTTTGGGACCTCCTACACCGCCTACTTCAATGTGCGACATCGACGATGTGGCGCGCTGTTCGGCGGCCGGTTCAAGGCTCTCTTGGTGGAAGGTGACGCATATCTATTGAAGCTGGTGCGCTATCTCCACCTGAATCCCGTTCAAACCAAAGCCATGAAGGAAGCCAATCCTTCAGAGCGTCTGGATGTTCTGGAGAAATACCAATGGAGTTCACACCGGTCATACGGCGGATGGGAAAGACGTCTCGAATGGATATCGTATGCTCCCTTGCAAGGTTTGCTGAGCGAACGAATGGGAACAAAAAATCTGCCGGCGGCCTATCGTCGGTACGTGCAGACAGGACTCGCCCGCAATGATCAGGACTTGGAAAAGGCTCTGAAACGATCCAGCAAGGCCGTGGGAAGCGAAGCGTTCTGCCGGGACATGGAACAACAATATCAACGGCTCGCTGATGAGTATGGCCGTGGGCCGGATGTTGCTATGCGCCGCATTGAACAGGGAATCCATCCCGACCGGATTCTCCGGGCCGCAGCGCAATCATATGGGCTCGATGCATTGAGTGACTGGCAGAAGCAAAAAGGCAACCGCGAAGCACGTGATGCCTTGATTTGGTTGTGGACAACGGAAAGCGGACTGATGGGAAGGGATATCGGACGCCGGTTGGGCCATAAGGACGGCGCGGTGGTGTCCCGCCGACTTCGACTCCTTCGCTCCCAACAGGGAGAGAATCTCGGATTGTGGAAGAACTGCCGAAGGATCAGGCAGGAGTTGTCAAACGTCAAGGCCTGACCCCAAGGGGCCGGGTGAGACCTTGGCGGAGGGCGGGAAGGGTTTCGTCGCGCAGGGTGCCGGAGAGGTCGAAGAGCATGAAGCCGGGGCAGCCGGCTTGGCGCAGCAGCGCGATCTGGCGGGCGACGTCGGCAGGGTCGAGGCGGGATTCGTCGGCGGTGACGCCGATACCGGGGAAGATGCGTCCGGCGGCGTTGGGCTGGGCGACCTGTTTGCGCACGAGCGCTGCAAACTCGGCAGAGGATTCAGTGTAGTTCATGGGGGTGAGGAAGTCGACAGTGCCGGCACGGAGCCAGTCGGGCCAGTATTGGGCGATGTTGCCGCCGTCGGGCTGGATGGCGCCGAAGACGGCCGCGGAAAGTTTCAGTTTGGGATTTGCCTTGCGCAGGGTCGTGCGAATATCCCGGACCAGAGTGGTGATGTCGGTCGTGCGCCACCGTCGGAATTCGCCGTGGCGCTTGCCGCCGGCCGTGACCTCGGCGGGCCAGCGCCTGCATTTCTTTTTTGTCGCGGTTTCAAAACGCAGGCGCGTGGCGGAGGAATAGCAGCTCAGGGAATCGGGCAGGCGGATGTAGTCGAGGTGAATGCCGTCAAGTGCCGGATAGGTTGTGGCCATCTCATCCACGACAGCCAAAATCAGGGCACGGTTGGAGGGATGATGGGGGCTGAGCCATGGGCGGGTGGCGCCGGCGGCGGTCACTTGCAGGCGGCCTTCTTTTTTCATGCGTTCGACGAACTCGGGCGGCGCGCCGTCGAGTTTGCCCAGCACCATCCAGACGTGGTATTCGAGGCCCTTGGCATGGGCGGCGGCGAGGCCGGCGGCGATTTGGTCGCCGTAGAGCCGCAGGGTGTTGGAGGCGGGCAGGAACTTGGAGGGGTAGTGCGCGCAGCCGCCCCAGACGGTATTGGCGAAGACGGCGGTGACGCCATTGACGGCGAGCAGTTCGGCGGTGAAGGCCCAGTCGCCGGGAACGAACCCGGTCCCGTCGTGGTCCCAGACGCCGACGAATTCGCCGGGGCGAGGGAGTTGGATGTCGGCGTCGGCGCACAGAATCAACTGCCGTTGGCGGCGGGCCAGAACAAGAGCTTCCTGGGGACGCCCCCCGGCCAGGGCGGCAGGAATCTGATCCGTCAGGCTGGCGGCTTCATCGAGCATGGCCTGGGTACGCCCGGGGGCCGCGGAGGCTGACCGCTGGCGTCCGATTTCAGCGAGGGCGTGTTGAACGCTGCTGAAGTCATTGACGCGGCCGGCATTTTGCGCGGCGCGCACGGCGGCCGACGTCCAGATGGCGGGGTCAAGATAGGCGCAGAGGGAGACAAGCATTTCCATCTTGGACTGCTGGTCGTCGCTCTTGAGAATATGCGACATCCAGAAGCCGTGCGGCGAGACAACCAGGGCGGGTTCGGGTTGACGTACGTCGCGCGCATTGTGCCAGTAGGCGATGGTCTGCGCCCCGGGGCTGGCGGGATAAGCGGGCATCAGACTGGTGGAATTCTGCCAGATGCGCGGCGGCACGAGCCACGTCCCGGGATCGGCGTACACGATGGAGCGCCAGCGGTCGGGGCGTTCCGCCTGGAGATAGGCTCCGAGCTTGAATCCCATCGAGGCCGCGAGTGCCGGGGACGCGCCGTAAAACACGCCGAGCTTGCCACCGCGCGCAAGAAACGCCTGCAGCGCCTTGAGCTGGGCGGGCGTGGGCGTGGGGTTGTAGGGCAGCAGGGCGGCCCGGGCTTTGGCCAAAACGCCCTTGGGCAGGTCGTCGTCTGTCACGACAGAATGGCCGATGCCGGCCTCCACAAGGAGCCGGCTGACGCGGTTGGCGGTCTGCTCGGCCACGGTGCGCGCGCCGGCATCCGGACAGGAGGAGGTGCCGCGCACGACGACAAGCGCCGCGCCCTCGATGGTGGCGAGGCGGTGCAGGACCATGGTGGTGTCCAGGGCTTCCCCCTTCCACGGCGAAAGGCGGACGCCGTCGATTTGCTGCCACCCGGCGGGCGTGCCTTCGGCAGAGAATTCAGACTTGCTGAACACCAGGGTCTGCGGGCCGGCGCCGGGCATGGGCTTGCTGGCCGTGTACCAGCCCGGCCCGCTCTTGAAGTAAATGCCGAATTGGCGGATGGCCTCGGGGCGGGGACAGGCCAGGTCGATTTCGAATGCGGTGGCGCCGGAAAGATCGAGGGCCGTCGGTTTGTCCCAAGCGGCCCGGTCGAGGTTTTTCGAAAAGGGCAGGGGGAAGCCGATGCCGTCCGTGGCGGAGACGGGCGCGGGCGCCTTCAGGAACGGGACCCAGGCGGTGACCGTGGCCGGGGCGAAGGATTCGATGACGCGCGCAAATGCGGAGCCGGCAAGGAACAAGACGAGAAGAAGGGGAAAATGGAAAAAAATTGATTGATAGGACCGATCCCTTTTCAGCGGATTTCCATACCGTGGGAAAAAAAGCCGATTTTTTCCACACAATGGAATCCGGCGGCGGCCGAACCGCCATGTGGAATCATTCAACGGGGTGGGGCGGCGCGATCCCTGAACCCTGAACTCTGACCCCTGCCCTCTAGACATTCGCGTGCTGGTTGCGGCGGATGATCTGGTAGCCTTTGATGAGCTCGGCGATGGCCCGCTGGATAGAAACCTGCGGTTTATAGCCGGTGGCTTCGATCTTGGCGTTGCTCACGATATAATTGCGCTGGTCGGGGTCCTGGCCGACCGGGGCTTCCAGGATGGTGAAGTCGGGGACCTGTTTTCGGATTTCGTGGCACAGCTCCATCTTGGAAAGATTGGCGTCGGAGAGGCCGACGTTGTAGGCCTGGCCTTTCATGGTGTCGAAGTGGTCGAAGGCGTGGAGGAACGCGCGGGCGACGTCGCGGACGTGGATGTAGTTGCGCTTGAAATGGGCTTCGAAGAGGACAATGAAGCGGTCGGTGACGGCGCGGTAGGTGAAGTCGTTGACGAGCAGGTCGAGGCGCATACGGGGGCTGACGCCGCAGACGGTGGCGAGGCGCAGGGAGACCGCACCGGCGGCAAGCAGGGCCTGTTCGAGTTCGACCTTGAGGACGCCGTAGAGGGAAATGGGTTTCATGGGCGTTTCTTCGGTGCAGAAGACGCCGGCCTGGCCAACACCATAGCCGGAGTTGGTCGTGGGCGAGATGAAGCGCTGGGACTTCGAAGCGTTTTTCAGCAGCATGAGGATGGCGTCGAGATTGATAGAACGCGCCTCGATGGGTCTCTGGGCGCAGAGGGGTGCGCCGACGAGGCAGGCCAGCGGCATGATCACGTCGGCCTTCTTCAGCAGCGGCAGCATGAGGCGTTCGTCGCGGGCGTCGCCGCGGACGATGGAAAGGTTTTCATTGGCGCAGCAGTCGAGCAGCGAGGTCTGGCCGTACATAAAGTTGTCGACGACGGTGACGGGGCAGCCGCGGGCGAGGAGGGCCGGAACGAGGATGGAGCCGAGATAGCCGGCGCCGCCGGTGACGAGGATGCGGGGGGAGGTGTTCATGATGGGGCGAACCCTAGCCGATTGGGGGAGGGGGAGCAAGCGGAAGAGGGTTCAGGATTCTGGGTTCAGGAAAGGAAGATCCGATCCGGCTGACCCCTGACCCCTGGCCCCTGAACCCTGCCGGCAAATCAGGCCGGTCCAGGCCAGCCAGAAGCAGGCGCAAACGGGTCCGAAGGGGAGATAGCCGGCATAGCCGACAGCGGGCATGGCAAACAGGTGGAAGCGATTGACGTAGGGAACGGCGTAGGCCCAGCGCGGAGAGCTGAAAGCGTTCCACAACTCCCAGAAGAAGCCGCAGAGCAGCGCGGCAAGGGCGAGGGACATGACGGGTGTCCAGTTGCCGTTCTTGATCGGATGGAAGGGGGTGCGGCTGCCCGCGAGCTCGAGGGACCCGGCGAGGAGGGCGAGAGGGGCGATCCACGTGGCCCAGAAAAGCGGATCGGGAAAACGCGGGATCAGGGGGAGCAGCGCAATCCCGAGCGCGATGAACAGCACGGCGGTGCGGGGCAGGTGGAGGGGCGGGCCGTGGGACCAGCGGTGGCGCAGGGCCGGAAAGGTCATCAGCAGGGAATGGATTTGGGCAATGGCGGGCAGGACGGTGGAAAAGCAGAGCGAGGAGTAGATGAGATAGTGGAGGGGGCCGAAGTCCAGCCGGTCGGGATACCACCAGTTTTGCACGAAACGGTTGAGGAGCTCGAAGTACCACCACGAGAGGGCCGAGACCGGAAACATCAGCAGGAAGGCCGGGCGGCGGCGGGAGTAGAGGGAGTGACCGCAGCGGCGGAAGACCAGGCCGTCGAGGGTGAAGATAAATCCCAGCCACAACGGGAAGAAAGTGTGTTGTTCGGCGGGGCCGGGGAGGTCGAGGCGGGACCAGGCGAGGATCCAGGAGAGCAACATGAGGATCAGGCCCAGTTTGCCGTGGAGGGGGAAGGGGATGGGGGCCGATGGCCAGGGCGGGGATACCGATTCACCCACGGGATAAACCCGTGGGGGGCCGGACCCAGTGGGAACAGGGCGGGGGGCACTCAGCAGGATGCCGGCGGCGAGGAGACCCAGGACCGCGAACAGCCAAAAGACCGGGGCGAGGAATGGCGCATGGACCGGCGGGTGGATGACCAGGGGCGGGAAACGGAAAAAGTGCTCCGGAAAACCACACAAAGCTCCGCCGGCCAGCGGCAGGACCCAGAGCAAGAGCAAAGCCGACAGAATGACCAGGCGGCTCTTCATGATGCCAGTCTACCACAGATCCGATGCCCCTGCGCCGCGGTGCAGGGGTGGATCGGTTCAATCGATTTCGGATTCGCTCATCGCGTAGAGGTAGCGTTTGATCTTGCCGGTGGAGGTCTTGTTGAACTCCTCCCAGCGGATCTGAATGCGGCGGGGATGCTTGTAATCGGCCAGGGCCGAGACCTGCTTCTTGACTTCGGCCCGGATGCGGGCCTCGATTTCCGCTTCGGTGAATTTGCGCTTGGCGGTAACCTCCAGGCCGGCGATACCTTCTTCGTCGGGGACGATGATGGCGCCGACGCTCTCTCCGACGGTTTCCCCAGGCGGGCGGTAGCCCAACACGATGGATTCGAGGATGAGCGGCGACTGGTTGATCTGCAACTCCACCTCTTCGGGATAGATGTTCTTGCCTTCGCGGTTGACGATCAGGGCTTTTTTGCGGCCGGTGATGAAGACGTAGCCATCGGCATCAATGTACCCGAGGTCGCCGGTGAGGAACCAGCCATCCCGGAAAACCTCGGCGGTGGCTTCGGGCTGGTTGAAATATCCTTTCATGACATTCTCGCCCTTGACAGCGAGTTCGCCAACGCCCTCATCGTTGGCGTTGAAGACGCACATTTCAATGAAGGGCAGGACCTTGCCGCAGGAGCCGGGGCGAATGGGTTCGCCGAAGGGCGAAATCGTCAGCACCGGCGCGGTTTCCGTGAGGCCATAGCCTTCCCGGGCCTTGAGACCCAGGGTCTCGAGGCCGGTCAGGAGTTGCGGATCGGCCGGGGCGCCGCCGGAGATCATCAGGCGGACACGGCCGCCAAGTTTTTCCAGAATGCCTTTGCGGACCGGGCCGCGGATGCCGAGTTTCCACAGGGTATAACCGGCTTTATTGGCCCTCAAGCCGGCCATCATCTTGTTGTACATCTTTTCCAGCAGCAGCGGGACGCCGAGGATGAGGGTGGGGGAAGCCTCGCGGATGTTTTCGCCGACCGTGCGCAGGCTCTCGGCGAAGCTCATCTGGGTGCCGGAGCCGATGGGGGCAACCAGGCAGGCGGTGAAGGCGAAGGAGTGGTGGAGGGGCAGGATGACCATGAAGTTGTCATCGGGCAGGATGTCGATGGCGGCATCGATGGATTTGAAGTTGGCGGTGAAATTGAGGTGGGTGAGCATGGCGCCCTTTTGGCGGCCGGTGGTGCCGGAGGTGTAGATGAGCGAGGCGACATCCTCCTCCTTGGGCTGGTAACGGTCATAGGCTGCGTTATGGCCGACGGAGGCCTCCCGGGTTGCATCCAGCACCCTGTCGAAGTCGTGCAACTGGATGCCGCGGGTCTTGCCGTTGTCGAGTTCGGGCTTTTGGTCGCCGTAGAGAATGATGTTGCGGAGATTGGGGCAGCGGCCCGCGAAATTGTAGATGCTGGTCTCGCCGACGGAGTCCATGAACAGGGCCGCGGCGCCGGAGTCGGAGAGGATGTGGGTGACCTCCTGATCCTGCAGCTTGACGTCCACCGGGACGGCGGTGGCGGCCAGGCCGGTGATGGCAAAATAAATGGCGCACCATTCGGGGGAGTTGGCGCCCATCAGGGCGACGCGGTCCCCGGGCCGGATGTGGCACGTGCGGGCGAGGGCTTCGGCAATGTTGCGCACCTGGTCGAGGAACTGGCGATAGGTCAGGGTCTGCCACTGCCCGTTGAGTTTGAACCGCATCAGGACATCGTCGGCACGCTTCTGGACAGAAGCTTCTAGGGTTTCTTTCAGGGTCATGTCGGTTTCTCCATTGGGGGCGCCGGCGCCCGGTTCCCATCAGACAAAAACCAAGGATAGGCGGAACCCGGGGGCATCGCAAGGGAAAGCACCCCCCCAAAGTGCGATTTTTGAGGTGTGGGCCGGAGGGAATGAGGACGCCTGGGCCAGAAACGGATCCGGCCGCGGCCGGATCCGTTCCGCTGGCATCGGCGCGATGCCGCCGGCGCTCAGGCCCGCCGGCTTTTCTCGCCCTTTTCGGCCATGGCGGCCTTGCGGGAGAGTCGGACCTTGCCGTTGTCCTCCACGCTCAGCACCTTGACCCAGATTTCCTCGCCCATCTTCACGACATCTTCCGTGCGGTTGACGCGGAAGTCGGCGAGTTCGCTGATGTGGACCAGGCCTTCCTGGCCGGGGAGGAATTCGGCAAAGCAGCCGAAGTCCTTGATGCCGGTGACGGTGGCGCGGTAGATCTTGCCGACCTCCGCTTCCGCCGTGAGGGCCGAGACTTCGCGCAGGGCGGCGTCCAGGTTCTCCTTGTTGTTGGAGAAAATGGAGACCTTGCCGTCGTCCTCGATGTCGATCTGGGTGCCGGTGGTATCGGTGATGCGGCGGATGTTCTTGCCGCCGGGGCCGATGAGGGCGCCGATCTTCTCGGGGTTGATATTGACGACGACAATGCGCGGGGCATAGGGGGACAGGTCCGGCCGCGGGGCGGGCAGGGCCGCCTGCATGGTGTCGAGGATCTTCAGGCGGGCGGCGTGGGCGCGGTCGAAGGCGCCGGCGACGAGGTCCCAGTCCAGGCCGCGGATCTTGAGATCCACCTGGAAGCCGGTGATGCCCTCGCGGGTGCCGGCGACCTTGAAATCCATGTCGCCGCAATGGTCCTCGGCGCCGAGGATATCGGTCAGTAGAACGGGCGGATGGCCTTCGCCGGTGACGAGGCCGATAGAAATGCCCGCGACGGGTTTCTTGAGCGGCACGCCGGCATCCATGAGGGCGAGGGTGCCGACACAGACGGAGGCCATGGAGGACGAACCGTTGGACCCCATGATTTCGCTGACGACGCGGACGGTGTAGGGATATTCGGCGGGCATCATTTCCTCGATGGAGCGTTCCGCGAGGGCTCCGTGGCCGATTTCGCGGCGGTTGAGTCCGCCGAGGCGCTTGACTTCGCCGGTGGAGTAAGGCGGGAAGTTGTAATGCAGCGTGAATCGCTTGACTTTCTCGCCGCCGGTCAGGCCGTCCATCTCCTGTTCGTCCTGGCCGGTGCCGAGGGTGACGACGGCCAGGGCCTGGGTTTCGCCGCGGGAGAACAGTGCCGAGCCGTGGACGCGGGGCAGGATGCCCACTTCGGCGATCAGGGGCCGGAGTTCGTCCATGGCGCGGCCATCCATGCGCCGGCCCTGTTGGAGGACGCCTTTACGGACGGTTTCGATTTCGACGGCATCGAAGAGCTGTTTGAACCGGTTTTCGGTCATCACATCCGCGCCGCAGGCTTCCTGCATCTTCGCAAAGGCGGCGTCGAACACGGCGCGCAACTTCTCCTGCCGCTCCAGTTTCTTGACGGTGTAGAGGGCGGCCTCCAGGTCGCCGCCGAGGATGGTGCGCAGCTTGGCGATCTGTTCGGCATCGGGTCCGGTCTCGGTGAAGGTCTTGGGGGGGAGGCCCATCTTCGCGCGCAGCTCGGTCTGGGCGTCGCAGATTTTGACGACGGCGGCATGGCCGAATTTCATTGCGGCGACCATGTCGGCGTTGTTGATTTCCTTGGCGGAGCCTTCGATCATCATGGGCAGTTCGCGGCGGCCGACATAGACGAGATCGAGGTCGGAGTCCTTCATCTGGCTGTGGGTCGGGTTCAGGATGAACTGGCCGTTCAGGCGGCCAACGCGCACGGCGCCGATGGGCCCGAGGAAGGGCAATTCGCTGAGCATGAGGGCCGCGGAGGCGGCATTGATGCTGAGGATATCGCTTTCATTCTCGCCATCGGCGGTCAGCAGGGCGTTGTTGATCTGAACTTCGTTGTAGTAGCCCTCGGCAAACAGGGGGCGGATGGGGCGGTCGGTGACGCGGGCGGTCAGGATTTCCTTTTCAGTCGGGCGGCCTTCGCGCTTGAAATAGCCGCCGGGGAAGCGGCCGGCGGCATAGAACCGCTCGCGGTATTCGACCTGCAGCGGAAAGTAATCAATGCCCTCGCGCGGTTTGTTGGTGTTGGTGACGGCGGAGAAAACGATGGTATCGCCGAGCTGGCAGGTGGCCTGGCCGGCGGCCTGGCGGGCCAGCAGGCCGGTTTCGAACGTCATGGGTTTCTCGCCCAGGGCGGCGGTGACGGTGGTGGTGTTCTTCATGGTCTGTTTCTTTCTTCTGTCTTCGCTTCTTCTGTTCTTCTTCTTCTGGTTTGCACAGGGGCAGGGGACGCCGCGGCGGAACGCGGCGAAAACGAAGGAAGAGGGGAGCTCATCCGTCAACGGCCGCGCCGGCCGCCAGCAATGGGGGGGGGAGGCGCCTCCCCGTGCGGGGAGGAATCCCCCCGGGGGCTAGCGGCGCAGGCCGAGGCGCTCGATGAGCTTCTGGTAGCGGCCGAGATCCGAGTCGCGCAGATAGTCGAGCAGGCGGCGGCGCTTGCTGACCATGACGATCAGCCCGCGGCGCGAGTTGTGGTCGCCTTTGTGGGCTTGGAGATGCGCGGTCAGGTCCTGGATCCGCTTGGAAAGGAGGGCCACTTGGACCTCCACGGAGCCGCTATCCTTCTCGTGCTGTTGGTATTCCTGCTTGATTGCCGCCTTGGCTGCGCTGTCCATCATATGCTTGCTTCAACCTTGCTTCTTGCTTCTTCTGCCTTGTTGTTTACGGAAGGCGGACTATACGGACGGGGCGGGGGCGGGTGCAAGGCCTAATTTCGAAATATCGGCCGGGAACGTAGCGGGGCGTGCGCGATTCGGCTGGTATGCCGTCTGTGCCGGCGGGCATCTGCAACCCCCGGGAAACGGGGAGGGGGTACGGTTTCAACCCACCGGGACGCGGGATGATCCGCCGGACCGGTTGGCCACAGCCTCCGGATTTGTCTGGCTCTTATATACAGGGAATGCGGCTCCGGCGAAAATTGCGGCATACGCTGCCGGGACAAAACAGTCCGCGCCATCTTCGAAATCCACCCGTTCCCCCCCCCCCATGGCAATTTAAGCCGCTCTGGCTGCCAGACTCCTCATTCGAACAGGCTCAACTGGCTCAAAATTCGGCATGGAAAGCGGAAAACGGGACAAATGCGGAAATTCTGCGGTTGTATCATGCTCTGTGGCAACATGATAAATATATACCTAACACAGCCGAACATAAACCTTAATAAATCTTAATGAAAATCAAATATTTTTCTTGATTTTCCCGGAAGAACGGGATAATTTCGATGTCGAAGATTAAAAATATATTTCTTTTTAATTCGGATTATTAATCCTGGATTGAATATTGCTAATTAGATGGATCGAATTGGTTGTCCGCTGAAGAGCTGGATAAAAAAATGGAAAATGAGCCCCATTTACCGCGGTGCCAGCGACACGGATGGAAATCAGTGTCAAGCCATCGTGATCGGCTGTGTGGCTCGCATGGATTTATACGCAGAAGCATTCGCACGATCCGCCAGGTGCTGGTCCGTTCCCATTTGGAATCGAGCCGGCAACTTCGGTCAGGAGGGTGGCAATGATGACGCGAAGTTGGAAATGCGGAGGACTGGTACCTCTGTGGCTGTTCTTGAATCTGGCGGGCGGCAGCGTGGTTCAGGCGCTGACGGTCACAAATACCTACGAGGCCAGCGGCACGTTTATCGTTCCGTCCGGCGTGACGAACCTCACCGTGGAAGCCTGGGGGGGCGGCGGTGGTGCGCGCAATGATAGTACCAGCCGGTATGGCGGCGGTGGCGGCGGGGCTTACGCCCGGTCGATGCTTGACGTCGCTCCGGGCGCAACCTATGCCGTCACCGTAGGGCAAGGGGGCGCCCCGGCCAGCACGCTGGGGGGGGCGGGCGGAGATTCGTGGTTTGGGAATGTGACCCAGTTGCTGGCCAAGGGGGGCAGTGGCAGCAGTACCAACGGGGGTGCCGGCGGCACCGCGGCGGCCTCCATCGGCACGGTCCGGTATTCGGGCGGCACCGGCGGCGGGCGCGGGACGAGTAGCGGCGGGGGCGGAGGCGGATCGGCGTATGCAAACGCCAACGGCGGCAATGGCGCGGCCGGCTCGGGCAGCACCGGCGGAGCCGGCGGGACGGGCGCGGGCGACGGTGGCAAGGGCGGGAACAGCGGTCAGCCGGGCCAGAACGGCACCGCTCCTGGCGGCGGCGGCGGCGGCCGGGGCACCGACGGCGGAACCTCCGGATCCGGAGCAAACGGGCGCGTACAAGTGGCCTATGCGCTGCAGGGCGGCAGCCCCGGGCAACTGGCCATTCTTGGTCTGCCCGAATGGACGTACAAGGATGCAAACGTCGCGGTCACCGTCGAACTGCAGGACACCAACGGGCTGGCAACGGTCGCGGCCATCACCACCACCGTTCAACTGGCCACCAGTCAGTCGGGTGTTTTTCGCAATCTGGAGGATACCCAGACCATCACATTTGTAACTATTGCCCCCGGCCAGTGTGCCGCCGGATTCTTGTATCGTCCCACCCGGTCGGGTGCCCATACCCTGGTTATTGAGGACGAAGCCGGAGTGCTGGCGCCGGATTCCGGGACCCTGCAGGTGCGCCAATTCCCGGTGCCCGTGCAGACCTTCTATCTGCCGCTGCCGGCCGACCATCTGTTGCAGGCCTTGAACAGCCTCCATGGCGGGTTGACCTGGCTGGCGTCCTCGTGGCGGCCGGTCAGTCCCATCTGGAACTATGTGGTGATTACTGTTTCCAGCGACGACACTATCATCTACTACGACCAGATGGAGGACGGCTACGAGGAGAGCATTCGGAACCCGACGAACATCTACGATGCGGTCAGCAATCCTTCCGGCACCCAGGTCTGGGGCGACGGCAATCCGCTCAACGGTCATCCCCCCGGCACGGTCGACGATATCATCAACGGCCAGACGACCATCGTGCTGTCGAATGCGGTCCCGGTGCCCGGGGCCCCGGATCCGAACAATCCTCTGGTACGCGCCGGCGACAAGTTCGCCGCCAGCAAGGCCATCGCCATCACGTGGGCGGGGTGGGCGTCGCAGGCCATGACCATGCTGGCCGGGGCGCTGGAAATTTATGACGTCGCCAGCTGGGGCACGGACTACCGGGTACCCGTGGGCCAGAACATTCCCGACAACGTGGATTATCAGATGTTCGAGTACGCCGGCGCGGCGATCATGGCCGGCGAGAGCGGAGCCGAGGTGCAGATCGACCTCGACAACAACGGGACGTGGGACCAGTCGGTCATCCTGGGCGAGGGGGAATCGCATTTGGTGGATGGCGGGTTGTCCGCCGGCGCCCGGATCGTGTCCGACCATCCCGTGCAGGTCGATTTGATCACCGGCGACCGTCAGGACGGCTACGAGAGCCGTTTCTGCCGCCTGTTGCCGGCCCGCTTGTGGACGCACAGCTACTACACGCCGGTATCCACCCCCAGCAGTTCGCCGCAGGACTCCGGCACGTCAGGCACGGACACGACGGTCTGGCTGTTCAATCCCAACACCTCCGCCATCGAGGTCACCTACGCGCGGCGCGGCCAGACCAATCTGACCTCCGACGTGGCCAACCAGACCGTGGGCTATCCCTCGCAGCCGCTGCCAGGCACCCTGTTGGGCAACGTCTACGGGCCGATCCGAGAACTGAACAGCGATGGAACCTATCCGGGCACGCCGCCGCCCGGCGCCTGGATCGGGATCGTCAACCGCAGCGCTGGCAACAGTCCGAGCATCGCCTCGAAAGTGGCCAATGCCCAGACCGCAGGCGCTTCGGGCGTGATTATTGTGAACAATACCGGGGGAACGACCTTTCCGACTGAAACCGCCGGCACCGGCCGGGTCTTCCCGGTGGTGGGCATGACGCAAAACGACGGCGCGGCGATGCGTGCCGCCGGCCTGGGCGCCGGTTGGTTGCGGGTCTCGGGCGATCAGGAAACCAGCACCCTCACCGTGCCGGCCAGCGGCTACGCCAAACAGGTCCTGACCAATGGCTGCGGCGGACATTTCTACACGGTGGACGAGGAGGCGTTCTATGCCCTCTCGACAACGGATTCGACTGGTACCCAGTTGTCCAACAATTCCGCCGGCCAGAACCGGACCTTTGACTGGGGCTTCACTCTCGTGCCCCGCAGTTCGCTGACGCCCCACCTGCTGGTGGGTTTGGGCATCGGCCGCGATCCGACTTCTTCCGTGAATCCCAATGAAAATGGCAGCCCGATCTGGGTGACCACCGTCGGCAACGGCAATTCCAACACCGCGGTATATGTGGACTACGATGCGGACCCCACCACGGGGGCCTTCGTGGATCCCAGCGGCTACCGCTACGATTTGGCCCTCACCCTCCGCGAATTGGAACTGGTCAAGGTCTTCAATCCCTCCGGGGATCAGACCGGCATTCTCGTCTACACGCTGGAGCCGGGCGTCCGGCTGGCCGCCGCCTGGGGCGGGGACGTGCTGACCGCATCCACCAGCGAGCCCGGCCTGGACATGGGGACCGGCATCCCGCCCCTGCCGGAATTCTACGCCACCAAACGGTCGGTTCTCTGGTTCGACAACGACACCGATGGTTTCATCTCCCCGGGTGACCACCTGGAGTATGAAATCGAAATCTTCAACATCAGCCGCGTGCCGGTGGACGAGGTCCGGGTGGAGGACAATCTGCCGGACTCGGTGGACTACCTGCCGGAGTCCACGGTGTTCATTGACGAGAACGGGGGCACCAATGCCATTCCCGACAACCCGTCAGGCTCGCCATTCCCGCTGGACAACGGCGGGTACCTGCTGCCGTATCCGTCCCTGGCGCCCGGCCATGGCTGGAAGGTGCAGTACCGGGTCGTGATCAAGACGTTCGAAGAACTGCCCGAAAATACCGATGTGGTGGTGAACTCCGCGGTGGTCACCTCGATCAGCGTGTCCGATCCGATCTTCATCAACCAGGAGGATTCCCTCCACGGCCGGATCGGCAACTACGTCTGGCTGGATACGGACACCGACGGAATTCAGGACGCAGGCGAAACGGGATTCGAAGGGGTCGGGGTCTCCTTGTACAACAGCGAAGGCGGCTGGCTGGCCTCCACGACCACCGATGGCAACGGGTGGTATCAATTCGTCGGCATCCTCTCCGGCAACTACCAGGTCCAGTTCACGCCTCCGACAGGATACCTGTTCAGTCCCCAGAATGCCGACAACGAAGGCCTGCGCGGGGAACTCAATTCGGATGCCAATCCCGCAACCGGGCGGACCGACACGTTCACGCTGGAACCGGGCGAGTCCCTGCTCGCAGTCCATGCGGGGGTGTGGCCGGGAGCGGATCTGGAGGTTTCCAAGACCGCCTTCCAGCGTGTCGTGCAGGAAGAGGGGCAGGCGGTGTTTACCGTTGCGGTCAGCAACCGCGGTGCCTGGAGCGCGGGCGACATTGTGGTCGAAGATATTTTGCCGGCGGGCCTGAACTACCAGACCCACCTGACCAGCCAAGGCACCTACAGCCCGACCTCGGGGCTGTGGAACGTTGGCTATCTCGAGATGGGGGCGGTGGCCACCCTCGAACTTACGGCGCAGGTGGACAGCGAGACGATGGATACGGCCATCACCAATACGGCGGCGGTCGTGAATGCGGACCGGAGCGATCCCAATCTGGACAACAACGATGCCAGTGCCGTGGTGACGGTCAGCGCTCTGCGGCTGACCAAGGAATCCTCCGCCCCGGACTACATCAGTGTCGGGGACACCGTGACCTATACCGTCGAGGCCCGCAACGTCGGCAGCCAGGTCCAAACCGATATCGTCCTCACGGATTTCCTGCCGGCCGGATTGAATGTTGTGCCCGATTCCTTGTCCATCACACTGGTGCCCGCCACTGGCGTGGGAGTCACCATCCCGCCGGGCCGGGGCGGTTTGCTGTCTCTGATCGAGGAAAACGGCACGAATTACTATGTGCACGCCTATGCGAATGAAGGCAGTTTCACGTTTACACCGCCGCCCGAAATTTCCAGCGTGGAGGTGCTGGTGGTTGGCGGCGGCGGCGGCGGCGCGGGCTCCACCGGCACATCGGGCCGGGGCGGCGGCGGCGCGGGTGGCCTTGTCTACACGCAGTCTTTCGCCGTGACGCCCAGGGCCTATACGGTGGTTGTCGGCGCCGGCGGCGCGGGCGGATCCGCCGGCGGCCAGTCCGGCTTCAACGGCGTCAATTCCGAATTTGACACGCTGGTGGCGCGGGGCGGCGGCGGCGGTGGCAACGTCTTCCAGGACGGCAACAACGGCGGGTCGGGGGGCGGGGCCGGGGTGAACAACAGCGGGTACAGCGGCGGCATCGGCCTGCAGCCGGGATCCCCGTCGGGCGGCTACGGCCACGATGGCGGCGGGCCGGGATTGTATCAGACGGGTTCGGGCGGCGGCGGTGGCGGCGGCAGCGGGGCGCCCGGCGGCGACGGCGATGATGACACCGGCGGCTTGGGCGGCGCCGGGCTGGAATTCGCCCAGTTCGGGTCGCTGGCGGGTTTTCCGGCCGGCTGGTTCGGCGGCGGCGGCGGCGGCTCGGCATCCATCAGTTCGGGAGACGGTGGTTTTGGCGGCGGCGGCGATGGCGGCAGCGATACCCAGAACGCCGCCAGCGGGCAGCCCAACACCGGCGGCGGCGGCGGCGGGGCGCAGAGCGGTTCCGGCGGCAATGGCGGCACCGGCATCGTTCTGATCCGCTATCCGGCCGGACAGGCCGGCGACGCCACCATGGACTACAGCTCCTCCGGGACGTTCACGGTGCCGTCCGGCGTCACGAATATTGTGGTCGAAACCTGGGGTGGCGGCGGCAAGGGCGGCACCCGCACCACCAGCGGGGCGGGCGGCGGCGGCGGCGGCGGGGCGTATTCACGTCGCACCGTGACGGTGACTCCCGGCCAGACCCATTACATCAACGTGGGCGCGGGAAGCAGCACGACCAGTGCCGGCGGCGATTCGTGGTATTCCACCAACTCCTTCGTTTCGGGGGCCCTGGTACTGGCCGCCGGCGGATATTCCGTGGCCAATAACTCGGCCTCTGGCGCCGCGGGCGGTTCGGCGGCGGCGGGCATCGGCGACGTCCGCTTCAGCGGCGGCAGCGGCGCCAACGGCAGCAGCGGTTCGTATGGCGGCGGCGGCGGTTCCTCCGCCGGCACGGCGGCCGAAGGCGCCGACGGTTCCGGCCGCTACGGGGGAGATGCTCCCGATGGCGGCGGCGATGGCGGCAACGGCCGCAGCGGTTCCCAAGGCAGCGGCAGCTCCGGCCTTGTTCCCGGCGGCGGCGGCGGCGGCGGCCTGCGGACCTACAGCTATACCCGTTATGGCGGCAACGGCGCCAACGGCCGGGTCCGCATCCGCTATGTCAATCCCGCTCCGCGCGGGGACATGAACGCCTTCCCGGATTTTGCGACCGGCTGGCAATTGGTGCCCGGTCAACTGATGCGGGCGACTTTCCAAGTCCAGGTCGCCGATCTGATGGGCCGCACCGCCATCACGAACTTCGTTTCCATCGTCAGTGCCGATTATCCGGAACCCCTCGTGGCATGGACGGTGAACGAGACGGTGCTGATTCCGCCCGATGTCCTGGAATACGCCGTGACCGATTCCGCCGGCATCTCCAATCAGGTGACCGACCGCTCGCTGGCCGCCGGAGAGGTCGAGGTCCAGTTCACCGTCTATCATCCGGCCGGCGTGGTCCTGGCGGGTGCCACGTTTGATCTGCTGACGTCCAACGGCGTTCCGGTTCAGTCGGATGTGGCGCTCGACTCGATGGAGACCATCGAGTTCAACGGGTATGCGTGCCAGCGACTCGCCGGGCGCGCCCGCCGGACCTTCCCGGCGTTGCCCGGCCTGGGCCGGGTCCAGTTGACCGTTCAAACCACTTCCGGCGCCTGGCTCCAGGACGAAACCCATTGCGGGCCCCATCCGATGGAATACACCGTGCATGATAACGATGTGGTTCCCCCGGAGGCGATGCCGGCCCTGAACCTGAACGGACAGCCGGCACCGCCCCCGGAAGCCGATCGCGATGTCGTGCAATGGACCTGTTCGCCCGAATTCCTGCTGGACTTCGCAGCCGTGGCGGACCCCCCGGGCGGCGACGAACTGCCCCTTCAACAGCGGGAATCCAGCGGGATCGGCGAATACCGGATCACGAGTCTGTCCGTCACCGGCCTGACTCCCGCGGCCCGCGCGCTGGTGGGCGCGGCTTGCCCGGGGGTCGCCGAAGATGGTGCGCTGGCCAACCGCGGTTTCGAAAACGACATCGCCGGCATGGATTGGGAAATGAACGCCTATTGCACCATCCAGACTCGCACCCCGGATCCGGAGCTGGTCTACGCCGGGGAGCGCAGCCTGCGCCAGGCGTCCGGCGGCCAGGCCGTCCAGACCCTGATGTTCCGCAACGAGTCCGCCGTGATTGCGCAGGTGACGCTGGCCGGCCGGATCCGGGGCGGCCCGGCCAACCTGTCCGTCAGCGCCTACGCCGCGGACGACCGCGACTCTCCCCTGGGAACTGTTTCCTGGTCCCAGACCCATACCACCAATGACTGGACTTCCTTCTCGGTGCCGAACCAGGTCCTGGGCAATGCCCTGGCCCAGGTCATCACCGTGACGCTGACCGGCCAGGGACCGGAGACCTGGTGGGACGACCTGGAACTGTCGATGGATGTCCAAACCAATGCGGTCACGTTGCGCTATCTGGCCGATTCCGAGTCGCAGGGAGCGGTCCTGACCGCCTATGCCGTGGACGACGACTTCAACCGCAGCGGCGACCGGCTGGCCGGTGACGGCCGGCGGTTCCGGCTGCCCTTCGACATCACGCCGCCCACTCCCGTGAACATGGGGCCAGGCGGTTCCGGCGCCACCACCGATACCGTGGATGATCCCACCACCCAGTTCGACTTGACCTGGAGCACCGCCGGCGTCGGGCCGGACGATCCCGCCAGTTCCGTTCATCCTACCCGGCAGCCCGGCGATACCGATCTGCTTTCCTGCTGGGAATCCTACAAGATCTACTACGGAATCTATTATCCCGACGACGTGCCTCCGGATGACGATCCGTCTTCCACCAACGGCTACATCTACCGGGCCTTCATCACCAACAGCAGCTACCGTTCCTGGAAGTCCGTCACCAGCACGAACCCGATTGCCGATCCAACCGCCGCCACCTACCAGCCCGACTACAGCACCTTGACCAATATGGCCACCGCGGGCATCCGCCTCTACGACCTGGACTACGACCAGGACTATGTCGTGGTTGTTGTCGGCGTGGACAAAGCCGGCAACGAAGGAAGCGCCGGGGTGCAGAGTTGGGCCACGAACAACACCATCCGCTTCGCGCTGATCCGCGGCGAAATCATGCCCAAAAACAAAGCCCTCCAGCACTTCCCGGCAGCACCGACGCTCAGCAATCCCAACGCCAACAAGGCTTCCGCCCTCTATTGGCTGGCTTCCGGCGCGACGAACGAGCTGGGGGAATACACCGCCGTCTGGAAAGACTACGACCTGTTGTGGTGGGATGGCGCCCGGTTCAAGGAAAGTCCGACCAACCAGTGGCAGCTCGCCGGCACCGTCCGCACCAACTGGTTCGTGGATGACGGCTCGCAGAACCGCAACCGCGGCAAGATCCGCTTCTACCGGGCCTCGTACGGCCACCGCTGGAAACGGACCAACGAGTGGGGCCAGTCCCAGCGCCCCCTGGCCAGCGAGGAAGTCTACTCCCAGCACAACGTGGTGCTCTCGGGCGGCCAGAATTTCGTCGCCCTGCATGGCACGCCCTACCTCCATACCTTCCGCGCCGTTTTTGGCGGCCTGGACATCTTCCCAGGCGGCCAGAGCGCCCTGCCGGATTCCGGGGCGACCGTTGTGGAGTTCTATTCCTCCGGCTCGAACACCATCACCACGCTGCAGTACTATCTGAATGACAACAACCGGTGGATGCAGGTGGGCGGCGATGACGTCACCGACATCATTCAGCCGCCGGAATTCTTCACCCGGGGGTTTTCCATCACCCTGCCCACGCCGCTGCCGACCAACTATGCCACGATCACCGCGGTGGATATCAATGAACTTGATCTGGCCGGCAATCCGGTCCAGGTGCCGGCCATGGTCTGGAGCCCCGTCGTCCAGGTGCCGACCAACGGCTTCAGCCAGGTGATTTTCACCGGCGAACAGACCGGCCGCGGGGGCACCGTCGTCTTCAACGTGGCCGCCCTGCGCCTGCCGGTTGCCGCCCACCCGGGCGAAATGCGGCTGCTGGAATCCGGATTCGTCAAAGGCCCCCGCGGCTTGAGCGACGAAATCTACACCATGAACACCGCGACCAAGGGCGTTTTGGCCAACAGCACCATCTACTGCGATCCCGACGGCGTCTGGCGCTACGTCGCCGGTAACGGTCTCGTGCCCGGCGGATTCTTCAAGCCCAACGATGTCATCGTCATTGTCTCCCGCAACGGCGGCCTGGGCAACGAATGGACCTGGACCTATCACCCGACCAACTTCTACGCCCTGCCCACCCGCTGGATGGGCAACTAGCGCCCCGGTCGCCCCGCCGCGCCAAACATTTTTTCCATTGGGCGGAAAATCCGCGATCCGGCAGCTGCCGGATTCCATTGTGTGGAAAAAACACCCCCGTTTTTCCAGACCGTGGAAAACCTACTTGCGGCCGAAGAGGCGCGGCTCCGTGCCGGTGAACAACCGGCGGATGTTGCTCCGGTGTTTGCCGATCACCAAGGCGCCCATCACCGCCAGCGCGCCTGCCAGCAGGCGGTTATCCGCGCCGTAGAGCCAGAGACCCGCGCCCGCGACCGTGGCCGCCGCCAGGATCGAGCCCAGCGAGACAAAACGAGTCAGGGCAAGAACGACCGCGAATACCGCCAGGCCGATGCCCGCCGCCGCCGGCGCAATGCCCAGCAACATGCCCAGGCTGGTGGCGACCCCCTTGCCCCCCTTGAAGCCCAGCCAGACCGGCCAGTTGTGGCCCGCCACCGCCGCCACGCCGCAGGCCAGCCCCAGCCATCCCGGCGCGTCCGTCAGCAGCTCCGGAAACACATGCGCGGGCACGAAACCCTTGAGCGCATCGAGAATCAACGCCGTCACACCCCAGCCCTTGCCCACGCAGCGATACACATTGGTGGCCCCGATGTTGCCCGAGCCCATCCGGCGCAGATCGATGCCCTTCAGCCGGGCGATCAGCAGCCCGTTCGGGATCGATCCCAGCAGGTAGCTGGCCAGGATCAGCAGCGCCAGCGGCAGTGGAGTGTTGGAAATCATGGCCGGAAGCATGCGGCGCGCCGAAGAAAAACGCAAGCGGAGAGAGGACCGGGGCCGGGGCGGCGGGAATGGCGGCGTTCATGGGCCGGTTATGGCATAAGCCGGAGGCCGAGCGGCTGGAAAATTGCGGCTCACAGCCCGGGATCCGTTTCCTCTCGCCAAGCTTGCCAAGGGTTTTGGGCCGGGCGCGCTGGCCCAGAGCGCCCGGCTGTTCATTTGGAGATTGGATATTGAGATTGGCAAGACCCTTGGGGCTCCAAGCCCGAAAAAAAAAGCGGGAGGCGAGGGGCCTCCCGCGGGGGAACAACGCGCAATCAATCAGTCTTCCTTGCGCTTGCCGAGTTGGCGGTCGTACATGAACGTGCCGTTGACGGATTTGCTCACCATCGACAGGGCCGCGATGGCTTCGTTGCAGTTGGCTTCTTCTTCGACCTGTTCGTCAATGAACCACTTGAGCATGCTCTGGGTGGCGTAGTCTTTTTCCTCGAGGGCGAGGGTATAGAGGTCGTTGATCCAGGCGGTAACCTTCTTTTCATGGGCCAGAGCGTCCTGGAACATTGCCAAAATGCTGCTCCATTCCGTCTGGGGGGCGTCCATGGCGCCGAGGACGACCTTTTCGCCCTGGTCCTGGAGGTACTTGGCGAACTTGAGGGCGTGCTCCTGCTCCTCTTCGAACTGGAGGGTCATCCACCGGGCGGTGCCGTTAAAGCCCTTGTCGACGGCGTCATTCGCCATCGCCAGATACAGGAACGCGGAGAAGAATTCGCGGTTGATCTGGGCATTGATTTCCTGGGCCATTTTCTTGCTGATCATGAGGGTTGTCCTTTCTTTATGTTTTCGCCATTGGTCCGCGGCAAGCCGGCGGCGGCCGCGGGTTTGATTGCCCGCAACCTAGCACAGGAATGGGGGAATGTCATCTCGCCAAGGCAGGTTTTTCCATGGCGTGGTCCGGCAGTTGCCGGATCCATGGTGTGGAAAACTTTCTGCGCCATGCCGGAAAGTGGCAGAATTTTTAGCAGGAAAACAGGAAACCCAGGAAAACAGGATCCCTTTCCGTTTTGTTGACAGGATGAATAGGATTTTCAGGATGCGAAGGCCGCCGGGCTGATGGGAAAGGGCGAACCCCTAATAATAATCATTGCGCCTTGGCGTGAGGAAAAAATAAAAAACGGCTGTTCCTCTGCGCTCTCTGCGCCTCTGTGGTGAAACAAGATCGGGAAAGTTCAAAACCCGCCTCTACATGCTGAGAAATGCGTTTTGCCCCCGATCCCGTTTTCTCCGCCCCTCTGCTCCGCGACCCGATAACATTAAATCATAGGACTGACCCCTTTTTGAATTGTAGAAAAGGGTGTGCTTTCATAAATGGATCATTTTCTTCGGGATGATTGGTGTCGGAGAGAGAGGTTGGGGCGCGGAGTGAGGCGAAAAAAGGGGAAAAATGGGCTGGAAATGGCAATTTTTGCGTATTTTTCGAGGAAATTCGCGATTTTTGTGATTTTTCACAAAAAAAGCGAGGTTTTTGGCCGTTTTGGGGGCGTTTGGGCATTTTGCCCCGGCCGGGTTCCGGATTAACGCAAGGGGCGCAAGCGGCGCAAGAGAAGCGCAAGCACCGGGCATAACAGCCCAAAATGCGAATGATGCAGGATGAGCACGTTGTGTTTGCGATCCTTTTGCGTCTATAGCGCCTTTTGCGTTGAATGGCTGTTTGGTTCGGGGTTTTTCTACCTTGGCGCACGTCGAGCCGTGGCCAAAGCCGAATTCCTCGACAGGGGGATCGGAGGGCGGTAAGGTTCCCGCCTTTATGCCCGACATCGGCACATTCGAGATTCTGCACGAAGATCCGGAGTCCCGGGCGCGCCTGGGGCGCCTCTGGACGGCACACGGGCCGGTGGACACACCGGTTTTCATGCCGGTGGGAACGCAGGCTACGGTCAAATCCATGGCACCGTGGGAGTTGGAGGAGCTGAACTGTGGGATTCTCCTCGGCAATACCTACCATCTGAACGTCCGCCCGGGCATGGAGGTCTTCGAGAAAATGGGCGGCTTGCACCGGTTCATGGACTGGAAACGGGCGATTTTGACCGATAGCGGGGGCTATCAGGTGTTCAGCCTGACGCATCTGCGGCGCATGACGCCGGACGGGGTCTGGTTCCAGTCGCACGTGGACGGCACCAAGATGTTCATGGGGCCGCAGGAAAGCATGGCGATCCAGCGGACGCTGGGATCGGACATTGCGATGGCGTTTGACGAGTGCCCGCCGTGTCCCTGTACCCCGGAATACGCTTGCCAAGCCGTGGATCGGACCCTATCTTGGGCGGCTCAATGTGCCCAACAGCCCCGTGCCCCGGGGCAGTTGGTATTCGGCATTGTCCAGGGCGGCGTCCACCCGGAACTGCGGGAGCGCTGCGCCAAGGGCCTGCTGGCGCTGGGCGCGTTCGATGGCTATGCCATCGGCGGGGTCAGCGTGGGCGAGCCGGAGGACCTGATCATGCCGGGTGTGCGCATGACTGCGGACCTGCTGCCGCGGGAACGGCCGCGCTACCTGATGGGCGTCGGCCAGTTCTGGCAGATGGCCGAGTCGGTGGCGCTGGGCGTGGACATGTTCGACTGCGTGATGCCGACACGGCTGGCGCGGCACGGGACGGTGTTCACCCGCAGCGGTCGCTATTCGGTGCGCGCGGCGGTCCACCGGTTGGACGACCGGCCGTTGGAGGACGGGTGCGCCTGTCCGGCGTGCCAGCGGTTCAGCCGGGGCTACGTGCGGCATTTGCTGAACGTAGGCGAGATCCTCGGGGTCCGCCTGACGGCGCTGCACAACATGTTTGGCTATTTTGGGTTCATCGCCCGGCTGCGGGACAGCATCCGGGAGAACAGGTTCGAAGCGTTCCGCGCGGAGACGGCCCGGGTCTACGGGCCGGACGCGGCGGGACCCGGCGCCGCGGCCGGGGCCTAGGCGGCAGGAGGAGAAAAAGAGAATGAACGGAATCAGTTGGCTGGCGATGGCGCCGCCGCCGGGCGGCGAAGGCGGGGCCCAGAATTCAAGCGTCTTCATGTTCGTGTGGCTGGGCCTGATGGTGGCCCTGTTCTATTTCATGCTGATCCGGCCCCAGAAACGGCGCGAAAAGGAGCGCCAGGCGCTGCTCAACGCCGTCAAGACGGGCGACCGGGTGCTCTTCGCCGGCGGCATTTTGGGCGTCGTGGCCAACGTGAAAGACAAGACGCTGGTGGTGAAGATTGCCGACGGCGTGAAGGTGGAGATCGTGCGCGGCGCGGTCTCGCAGGTGCTCGACAAGGGCGAAGCGCCGGAAGTGGAGCCGGCGAAGGCGTAATCCGCCAGCCGCAGGGAATGATTTCCGGCCACGGGCGCCGGGACAATACGGGAAACAAAGGACTATGAAGGCATCGATTTGGAAATGGCTGATCTTGGTGGTGGTGACGGCGTGGAGCGTGGCGCTGGTGACGCCGCCCAAGAAGAAGGTGAAGCTGGGTCTCGACCTGCAGGGCGGCACCAGCTACACGCTCGAAATTGACGACTCCCAGGGCCTGGAAGGATCCGTTTCGGACGCGCGCGACCGCGCCCTGGAGGTGGTTCGCAACCGCGTGGACTCGATGGGCGTGGCCGAGCCGACAATCTATCCGGACGGCGACCGGCGCATCGTGGTGCAGATCCCCGGCATGAAGGCGGAGGACCGCGAACGCGCCTCGGCCAACATCCGCAAGGCCGCATACCTCGAGTTCCGCATGGTCCACCCCAAGAACGACGAACTGGTCAAGAACCTGTTCACGGACCGCAAGGTGCCGCAAGGATATGAAATCGTGTCGCTGCCCAGCCGTCCGGACGGCAACTACTGGACGCGCAAGGGCCTGCCGCCGAGCGAGGCGGAGCGCGCCGCCCTGCGCGAATTCGAGGGCAAGCCCGGTTATGACCTGCTGCTGGAAAAGGAAACGATCGAGGGCAAGGACTACTTCCGGCCGTATTATGTCAGCCGCAAAGCGGAACTGACCGGCGGCAGCCTGAAATCGGCCAACGTGGATTATCAGCAGTTCGGCCAGAAGGCGGTCCAGTTCTCGCTGGACGCCAAGGGACGCCGGATTTTTGCGAAGCTGACGGCCGACCACGCGCCAGGCGGCGCCAAGAATCCCGACCCCAACGGCCGGCGGTATTTGGGCATCGTGCTCGACGGCACGCTCTACTCGGCGCCGTTCATCCGCACCTCCATCCCCGGCGGGGAGGGCGTCATCGAGGGCGCCTTCACGCTGGAGGAAGCCAGCGACCTGGCCCTCGTGCTGCGGGCCGGCGCGCTGCCGGCGCCGCTGCGCGTCCTGGAGGAGCGCAGCGTGGATCCGACCCTCGGCGTGGACTCCATCGAAAGCGGCTGGCGGGCGGCCTGGATCGGCTTCGCAGCCGTGACGGTCTTCATGGTGATCTACTACCACTTCGCGGGCCTCGTGGCCGTGCTGGCGCTGGCGCTCAACCTGGTGCTGCTGCCGCTGGGCATGATCATTACCGCCGGCTTTTTCGGCCTGATCGGCGGGGCCGGCATGGGCGCGTCCGCCACGACGTTGCCGGTGCTGACGCTGTCGGGCATCGCCGGCATCGTGCTGACGGTCGGCATGGCGGTGGATGCCAACGTCCTCATCTTCGAGCGCATCCGCGAGGAAATGCGCCTCGGCAAGCGCTTCGGAGCTGCCCTGGTCGCCGGCTACGAGAAGGCCTTCTCCACGATCTTCGATGCCAATATCACCACGCTGCTGACGGCGGTGATCCTGTTCTGGCAGGGGTCCGGGCCCGTCAAGGGCTTTGCGATCACGCTGACCGCCGGCATCCTCGCCAGCATGTTCACGGCGATCGTCGTCACACGCATGGTGTTCGAGTTCCTTGAGCACCGCGAATGGCTGCACAATCTCAAGATGACCCAGTGGGTCAAGGAGACGAAGATCGACTTCATGGGCCTGCGCAAGGTCGCGGCGGTCCTGCCGCTGGCCCTGCTGGCCGGGTCGGCCGTTGTCGCCTACCAGCGCGGATCGGAGAACTTCGGCGTGGACTTCACCGGCGGCCAGCAGCTCTCGCTGGGTTTCGCGCAGAAGGCGGATGTGGACACGCTGCGCGGCGCATTCACCGCGGCGGGCGTCCGCGACATGGCCATCCAGTACCAGCGCAGCGGGGCGGGCGAAGAACAGAAGGAAGTGCTGGCGGTCAGGGTGGCCACGCCCGAGGAAGGCGCCGTCGTCCAGGAAGTGCTGGCCGGGCAGTTTGCCGACAACGGCTTCAAGCTGATCCAGGAGGACACCGTCGGCCCGCAGATGGGTAAGGAGCTGCAGCGCAGCGGGGTGATCGCCATCGGGCTCTCGCTGGTGGGCATGATCATCTACATCACCATCCGGTTCGAATTCTCCTTTGCCATCGGCGCGGTGGTGGGCCTGCTGCATAACGTGCTGATTACCCTGGGCGTCTTCATCCTGTTCGGCCGGCAGCTCTCCATGACCAGCATCGCCGCGTTGCTGACGGTGATCGGCTATTCGGTCAACGACACCATCGTGGTCTTCGACCGCATCCGCGAGACGCGCAAGCTGCGCGGCGGGCGGCTGGACGCCGCCGTGGCCAACGAGAGCATCAACACGACGCTTTCCCGCACGCTGCTGACCTCCCTGACCACGCTGCTGAGCGTGGCGATGCTGATGATCTTCGGCGGCGGCGCGATCTTCGACTTCGCGCTGGCGATCTTCGTCGGCGTGGTCGCCGGCACGTACGCGTCGGCCTTCATCGCCACGCCGGTGATGCTGGCGGTGCGGCCGAAGGTCGCGGCCGCCCCGGCCGGAAAGTAGGTCCAGGGTGATCCGCCATTCCGAGAAGCGCTGGGTGACCGCCGCTGCCGCGCCGGAAGCGGCGGAGTCCGTCGCCGCGGCTTTCGGCTTCTCGCGGCCCATGGCCCGCGCGCTGGTGGCGCGCGGCCTGACCGACCGGGCGGACATCGAGAAGTTCCTGCAGCCGCGGCTGGCGGACCTGACGGACCCATTCGTGCTGCCGGGCATGGCGCCGGCCGTGGAGATCATCCTCCAGCACATCGAGCAGGGCAGCGCCATCCTTGTCTACGGCGACTACGACGTGGACGGGGTGACGGCCACCGCGCTGATGATCCAGGTGCTGAGCGAACTGGGCGCGGTCGCATCGCCCTTCCTTCCGCACCGCATCGAGGATGGCTACGGCCTGAATGTGGAAACCCTGCACCGCTGCGTGGAGGCCTATCGCCCCAACCTCATCATCACCGTGGACTGCGGCACCAGCTCCGTGGAGGCCGTCAAGGAAGCCGCGCGCCTCGGCATCGACGTGGTCGTGACCGATCACCACGAACCCGCGGCGGAAGGTGTCGCCGGAGCCTGCGCCATCGTGAACCCCAAGCTCGGGAACTGCCCCGAGGAGATCCGGATGCTCGCGGGCGTCGGCGTGGCCTTCAAGGTCTGCCATGGCCTCGTCAAGGCCGCCCGCCAGCGCAAGCTGGAGGCGGCCGAGAAGCTGGACCTCAAGACCTTCATGGAACTGGTGGCCGTCGGCACCGTGGCCGACATCGTCCCGCTGCTCCAGGAAAACCGCATTCTGGTGTATCACGGTCTGCATCTGCTCAACCGCACCCAGTCGGTGGGCCTGCGCACTCTGATCGAGGCCGCCGGCATCACCGGTCCGGTGGACACTTACCACATCGGCTTCATCATCGGCCCGCGCATCAACGCCGCCGGCCGCCTCGGAAACGCCGACGCCGCGCTGGAGCTGGTGTTGACGGAGCAGGAGCCGCGGGCGCGGATCCTGGCCCAGCAGCTCGACGAGGCCAGCCGCAAGCGGCAGGAGATCGAGGACAAGATTGTCAGCGAGGCCTGTGAAGATCTCGATGCCCGTTTCGAGGCCGACCGGGATTTCGGGCTCGTGGTGGCCCATGCCAACTGGCACGCGGGCGTGATCGGCATCGTGGCGTCGCGCATCGCCAGCCGCTACAACCGTCCCGTCGTGGTCATTGGTATGGACGAGGACGGAGTCGGGCGCGGTTCGTGCCGCAGTATTCCCGGCTTTGACCTGCTCAGCCACCTGCAGCAGTGTGCGCCGATGCTGCGCCGCTACGGCGGGCATGCGATGGCCGCAGGCCTCGAGGTGGACCAGGCGCGCATCGCCGAATTCTCCACGCGCTTCAACGAAGTCTGCGCGGCGACCCTGAGCCAGGCCGACCAGCGCCGCCAGTTGCAGGTGGACGCCTGGATCACCCCGGGCGACATCGGCGATCCTCTCTACCACGACCAGAACCGCCTGCGTCCCTTCGGACACGCGAATCCGCTGCCGGTGTGGGCCATGCGCAACGTCACCCCGCTGTTTCCCGCGCGGGTCATTGGCGGCAAGCATCTCAAACTGCTCTTTTCGATGGGCGGCAAGCAGCGCGAAGCCATCGGCTTCGGCATGGGCGAGCGCGATGTGCCCGCAGGGCCCCTCGACATCGCTTTCAACCTCATCCTGAACCGCTACAACGGCCAGGAATACCTGCAACTGCACCTGCAGGATTTCCGTGCTGCCCAGCCGGCCACTTGATGGCCGCTGGTCTGCACTCCCCGCCCGGGCCAATCCATCAAACGCCCTCGACTCCGATCGGGCGCCTCTCCGGTTCATGGACAACGATCAGCCAAATTTGAAGTGCGGCGGGAAGCGAGGCTCGGCGAGCGCCACGCCGCTTTTTGTTGGGGGGGGGCGAACGGTCAGCCGGAACAGCCCAAACAGCCAAAGCGGGGCCGCCTCCCGTTGGTCGTTGTCCCCGCACTCCAAAAAGACCGGCCGACGGGAGCAAAACCCCAAAGAAACCGTCGGCATGCAGGTCCTGCGGACAGCGGGCGGGCGGCTTGGTTTTGCTGTAGGCCCGGGCGGTGACCGGGCCGGCTGTTGGTCGTTGGCAGGGCGTGTTGGCCCAATGCTCGGACTACGATCGCGGCCACCGATCCGGAGTTGAACCGCGAGGCGGGATGAGGTAGTTTTAAACGTTTTCGCACAGAATGGAATGCCCAATGAGCACAGTAAAGGAACATGCCCCGGGGCCGTACCCGGTGATCGACCCGCTGGAATGCAAAGCCTGCGGGCGATGCATCGCGGCCTGTCCAAAAAAGGTGCTCGCCATGGGCCGCGAGCTCAACGCGCGCGGCTATCCCTATGCGCAGTATGCCGGCGCCGGTTGCATCGGCTGCCTGAACTGCTTCTATGTCTGCCCCGAGCCCAATGCCATCGAGGTGCACATCCCGGTCAAGGAGTCGAAATAGCCATGGCGACGCAACTGGTCAAGGGCAACACCGCCGTCATCATCGGCGCACTCTACGCGGGCTGCGACAGCTTTTTCGGCTATCCAATCACCCCCGCCAGCGAAATCCTCCACGAGGCCGCCAAGAAGTTTCCGCTGGCGGGCCGGCGCATGGTGCAGGCGGAGAGCGAAGAGGCCGCCATCAACATGGTCTATGGCGCGGCCGCCACCGGCCGGCGCGCCATGACCGCCTCCTCGGGCCCGGGCATCAGCCTCAAGCAGGAGGGCATTTCCTACCTGGCCGGGGCGCAGCTCCCGGCGGTGGTGGTGGACATCATGCGGGCCGGCCCCGGCCTCGGCAACATCGGCCCGGAGCAGGGCGACTACAACCAGGTCGTGAAGGGCGGCGGCCACGGCAACTACCGCAACCTCGTACTCGCCCCCGCCAGCGTTCAGGAAATGTGCGATTTCACCATCAAGGCCTTCGAGCTTTCCCAGAAATGGCGCATGGTGGTCTTTGTACTCGCCGATGGCGTGCTCGGGCAGATGATCGAACCGCTCCGTTTTCCCGAAACCAGCGTCGCCCCGCAAACCGACACGAGCTGGGCCGTGGACGGCACCGCCGCCACCCGGCCCAATGTCGTGACCTCCATTTTTCTGGACTTCAACCAGCTCGAGGCCTTCAACGTCCAGTTGCAGGAAAAATATGCCGCCGTCGAGGCCGCCGAGCAGGATTCCGAAAGCTACCGCTTGGAGGATGCGGACATCGCCCTGGTGGCCTATGGCATCAGCGCGCGCATCGCGCAGGGCGCGATGGACGCCGCGCGCGCCGAGGGATTCAAGGCCGGCCTGTTCCGGCCGAAGACGCTCTATCCGTTCCCCAAGGACGCCTTGAACGCCTTTGTGAACCGGGGCGGCAAGCAGTTGATCAGCGTCGAAATGAGCAACGGGCAGATGCGCGACGATCTCAAGCTGGCGATTGAATGCCGCTGTCCCGTGCATCTGGCCTGCCGTCTCGGCGGCAATCTCATCACCCAAGAGGCCGTGCTGGCCAAGATCCGCGCCGCGGCCGGGAGCTGAAGATGGAAAAAGTGATCCAGACCCGCGGACTCTACAAGACCTTTCCCCGCAAAGGCGGTTCGGCCCAGACCGCCACGCACTACTGCCCCGGCTGCGAACACGGCGTGCTGCACAAGCTGATCGGCGAGGCACTCGCCGAGCTGGACCTGCAGGACCGCGCCGTGGTCATCAGCCCCGTGGGCTGCGCCGTCTTCGCCTACTACTACTTCGACACCGGCAACATCCAGGTGCCCCACGGACGCGCCGCGGCCGTCGGCACAGGCATTTCGCGCACGAAGAACGACGCCGTGGTGGTGGCCTACCAGGGCGACGGAGACCTCGCCTCCATCGGCCTGAATGAAACCCTCCAGGCCGCGAACCGCGGCGAGAAGCTTGCCGTATTCTTCGTCAACAACACCGTCTACGGCATGACCGGCGGGCAGATGGCGCCCACCACCCTCGTCGGCGAGAAAACCGAGACCTCGCCCGCGGGCCGCGACCCGCTGCAGGCCGGCTATCCCCTGCACATGGCGGAACTGATCAACCAGCTCCAGGCGCCCGTGTTCATCGCCCGCGTGTCGTTCTCCAGCATGGCCAAGCACCGGCAGGCCCGGCAGGCCATCCGCAAGGCGCTCGAAATCCAGCGCGACGGCAAGGGCTATGCGTTTGTCGAAGTCCTGATGGCCTGCCCGACCAACCAGAAGATGAACGTCGAGGCCGCCACCCGCTTCGTCGCCGAACAGATGGAAGCCGAATTTCCCCTGGGCATCCTGCGCGACCGTTCCGCGGAAGCCCCGCCCATCGTCCGTTCGGAAAGCGACTACCGCAAGGAAACCCTCGACCATCTGCTGAATCTCGACACGGACCAGGCACCCGATGCCGTGCCTGATCCGGAGGCCCCGACGCTCAACGTGAAGATGGCCGGCTTCGGGGGGCAGGGTGTGCTGAGCCTCGGCGTGATCCTGGCCCGCGCCGCCTGCGCCGGGGGCAGGTTTGTCTCGTGGTATCCGTCGTACGGTCCCGAGCAGCGCGGCGGGACCGCCAACTGCGGCGTCGTGATCTCGGGCCTGCCCGTCGGCACCCCCGTGGTCTACGAAGCCGACGTGCTCGTGGCCATGAACCGGCCCTCGCTCGAAAAATTCATGGCGGATGTCAAGCCCGGCGGCCGGGTGTTCTACAACGCGGCCATCGGCGATTTTCCGTTGCCTGCCGGCGTGCGCGCGCTGGCGGTGCCCGCGCAGGAGCTTGCGCAGCAAGGCGGCAGTCCCAAGGCGGCCAACACCGCCATGCTCGGCGTGCTGGCCGTGCTCGGCAACCTCGGCCTGCCGGACGAAATGTATCGCCAGGCCATTGCCCGGAACTTTGCCGGCCGCGACTCCGTCATCCAGACAAACCTGGCCGTCTACGACCTCGCCCGCGACTGGGCTGCCCGCGCCCGGGCCTGATCCGGCGCGCCAAATCCGCTTTTCCACACCAGGGTCCGGCCGCCGCCGGATTTTCCACGCCGTGGAATAACACAGCAGGGGCGCCTCGGTCATGAGCCTGCCCATGGATCCGACAGGTGCCGGTGTGCTATTCGAGGATTTGGATCTGGTAGAAGCCGGTGGTAGCTGCGGGGGCGGAATCGGTGTAGACGTTGAGCGTAGGGGTGGCGGAGACGCTGGGGGCCAGGGTGACAAAGGAATTGGTGTCGCGCAGGTCCGCCCCGCGCCGCACACGGAATACCTGGCCGTCCGCGCTGTTCCAGCGGATGACAAAGCCGGCGTTGCCGGCGGGGGTGGCATCGAGGCTCAGCAGGACGGGCGGATTTTCGTAGGCGACGGTGTAGGCGAGGGTCTGGTCGTTGAAGGTGAAGATCACGGCACCGCCGTGCAGATTGGAAATGCCGATGTTGCCGGCCTGCCGGACGGCCGTGCCGCTCATGGGCAGGGAGGACGTGCGGCTGTGGCCCCAGTTGGTGTTCCAATTGCCGTGGGCGGCAAACTTGAACGCGACCTGGTCGGTCCTGGCAAACTCGTGGACGTACTGCCAGAGATGGTGGTTGGTCAGGGTCATATTGGCCGTGGTGCTCCAGCCGTTGAAGGTTCCTGCCACGGCCAGGGAGGGATAGTTGGCTTCCGGCGGATCCCACACGGTCGGATTGCTGCCGCGGAAATATTCGTCTTCGTTCGTATAGAGATCCTGGTCCGGATTGTTGTCCGGGGTGTCGCCGGCCGCCGTGCCGAAATACTCTTCTTCCCAGTCATCGGGCAGGCCGTCGCCATCCACGTCGGGATCGGCGAACCCGACGCTGTATTCCCGGGTGCGCTCGTGGAAGGTGAATCGGAAATTGCCTTTCATGGGCCGGGTGATTTTGATGTCGCTGCCCATGAAATCCGCGGTGCCGGCCAAGGGCCAGGAGGTGTGCGGCGGATTGCTGTCGCCCCAGTTGTTTGACCAGGAACCTTCGGCGGCGAACTTGAATACGATGCCCGTGCGGGTGGTCAGGTTGGTCAGCAGCGTCCAGGTGTGGTGCAGGCTGTCGTGGGGCGCCATGTTGGGGGTGTTGTTCCAGCCGTTGTGGGTGCCGGCAACGGCCATGCCGGCGTAGTCGGTCTGGGAGGCATCCGGGATTTGCGGGTCGAGGTCGAGGCGGTATTCCTCCAGGTTGGAGTATAGATCGCCATCGGGGTTTTCCAGCGCGTCGCGGCTGACCAGCGGATCCAGGCCGTGGTCGGTTTCCCAGTCATCGGGCATGCCGTCGAGGTCGGAATCGGCGGCGGCGATGGGGCGCACGGTGAAGCGCAGGCGTTGCTCGTCAAAACGGAATCGGTAGGTGCCGGCGGGGAGGTTGGTCAGGGTGAGGTTGTCGCCGAACTCGGCCAGGGGGGCGGTGACGGGCGGGATCAGGACGGGCGTGGCGAGACCACCCCAGTTGTTGCTCCAGCTCATGTTGGCGGCGAACTTGAACTGGATGGTGCCGGCCGGCAGGAGCAGGTCACGCTGCCAGAGGCCATCGTCAATGCGGGCCATGAAATCGGCGGCGGTTTTCCAGTCGTTGAAATCGCCGGCGACGGCCAGGTTTGCATGGGCTGCGGCGGGTGGATTCCACACGTGCGGATCAGTGTCGGCGCGAAATTCTTCGCGGTGGGTATAGGCGTCGCCGTCGGGATTGAGCCAGGCATCGTTCGGATCGTTGGGATCAAGGCTGCGGGCGGTTTCCCACGTATCGGGCATGCCATCGCCGTCGGAGTCGGACGCCGCCGGGGGCTGCTGCGAGAGGACCAGCACGCTCCAGGGGGCGACCGTTACGTCCCCGCGCAGGTCCGGCCAGACGAACACCGCCGTGCTGCCGCGGTTCAGGAAATCGGGACTGTAGGCGTTGCTGTCGCTGTTGAAATGGACGTGCCAGGTGTTCGCGGCAGGGAAGTCGATCCAGTAACCGGCGACTTGGTTCGGGGAAAAATTGGCGACGACGAAGACATCGTTGCCGGGCTGGCCGCGGATGCCTCGGCGCACCAGCAGCAACGTGCCGTTGTTGGTGACGCTGGCGGTCGCGATTTCGCCGGCGAGGCCGGCGGTGACGCCGTCGCGGTTGCGGCGCAGGCCGGCCAGATCGCGGTAAAGGCGGACCATGCCCGGATAATTCGTGGTCTTGGCCCAGTCCATGCCGTTGGTGGTGCTGAAAAGCTCGTTCTCGAGCATTTCCTGCCCCTGCATGATCATGGGGATGCCCGGCGCGGTGAAGGCAAGGGCCGCGCCGAGGGTGGACTTTTTGCGGGCCAGCAGGCCGAAGGGCGCACCGGGGGCGATCTCCGCCGGGAAGCGCTTGGCGCCTTCGTCTTCGTTGAGATAACCGACTTCGTCGTGCGACTCGGTGTAGACCACCCGCCGGACATCCCCGCTCCACGCCATGTGGGCGGCGACCGCCCCGAGGTCGCGCGTGGCGTCGTTGGTGATCTGACGGGTCACGTCCTCGTGAAACGTGCGGTCCCATTGGCTCTGGAAACCGAGGCCGCCGGACTCGGTGGAGGGGGTTGTGACCAGCCAATCCCCGGTCAGGTCCTCGGCAATCCGGATTTTTTCCGGAAACTCCATCGCCATCCAGTCGTTGATGTCGCGGAGCAAGGCGGCTCCATCGGCGATGGGCGTGAAGTTGGTGGTCTGGCGGATGTAGAGCGTGGCGTCCCAGCGCAGGCCGTCCACCCGGAAATCCTCCAGCCACATGCGGATGTTGTCGCGGATGTACTGGCGGACCTGCGGCCGGGAAAAATCGGGGCGGGGACCCCAGGGCGTTTCCGCCTTGGCGGGATCCTGGGCGAAGTAAATGCCGCCGCCGGAGAAGCCGCGCCAGCCATCGAATTCCCAGAGCGAATGTTGCAGGTCGTCGCCGGCACCGTAGTGATTGTGGACGGTATCGAGAATGACCGCGAGGCTGCGCGCATGGCAGGCGTCCACGAAGGCCTTGAAGGCGTCGGGGCCGCCGTAGGCGCTTTCGACGGCATAGGGATCGATGGGATTGTAGCCCCAACTGTTGTTGCCGGCGAATTCCGCCACCGGCATCAGTTGGATTGCGTTGAAGCCCAGCGCGGCCACGTGGTCGAGGCGCGCGCTGGCCTGGGTGAATGTGCCCACCTGGTTGGGGGTGGGGCGGGGATGGTTGAACGTGCCAATGTGCAGTTCGTAGAGCACCAGTTCTTCCGGGGCGGGGGGCAGGTGCTCGCGCGTGCTCCATTCGTAGGCGCCTGGATCGTGGATGATTCCCGGGGCATCGCCGGAATGAACCACCCGCCGCGCCCGCGGATCGCGGCGCACCAGGGCTTGGTTGATGGAAAATCGATACTGGTCGCCCGCCCGCGCCGCCGGGACGTCGGCCGACCAGATGCCGTTGTTCGTCGGCATTTCAAGGACCAGCGGCGTGCTGTTGCTGTTCCAGCCGTTGAAGGAGCCGAAGACCGTAACCTGCGTGGCGGTGGTGGCCCAGACACGGAACGTCACGCCGGTTCCCGCGGCATCGGCATAAGGCACCGCGCCCCAGCCCGGGCGTGTGGATTGGGCCCACGCCAAGGACCAGGCCCCACCCGCCAATAAAAGTGCAGCCCAGAACAGGAAACGTTTTACCATTGAGCCATCAAACTCCACTTTGCCAAACGGCGCAAGCCAATTGCCGCCGGAGGGGGGAGAGGGGCGCATCCCTGTTTCGCTGACAACGATCGGCCCAATTTGGAATGCGGCGGGAAGCGAGGCTCGGCGAGCGCCACGCCGCTTTATATTTTGGTGGGCAATCGAACTGGCACCCTAAACAGCTAAAGCGGGGCCGCCTCCCGTTGGTCGTTGTCCCCGCACTCCAAAAAAGCCGGCCGACGGGAGTTAGATGTTTCATGTCCGGTCGGTCAATGAACCGGAGAGGCGAGCGTTTGCCGGTTCTCTGTGCTTGCGTTTTCAGAAGGCAGAGGCGACAATCCGCCCCGTTTTTCAAAAAGAGGATGAACGATCCATGGACAAGAAAACCCCGGACGATCTGAACGAAACCCCGGTTCTGCAGCGGGAGCCCGAGGAAACCCAGCAATATGCGAAGTGGATGGCGGAATACGGCCGTCCGGCCGTGATCGGCCTGGCCGTGGCGATCGTGGTGCTGCTGGGTATTTCTGTTTGGAAGAACCAGAAAAAAGAAAAGGCGGCTGCCGCAGTCCAGGCCCTGTTCCAAGGCACCAGCCCTGAAGAGCTGCAGATGTTTGCCTCCACGGGCCCGCAAGCCCCGACAGCGCCTCTCGCCCTGGCCTCGGCCTCCGCGGAATTCTATGCCCAGAGCCGATATGAGGAAGCCCGCGAGGCCTATCAACGGTTCCTCGACCTCTATCCCACCCATATGTTTGCCGACGATGCCGCCCTGGGGCTTGCCGCCAGCCAGGAGGCGCTGGAGGAGTTTGACGCGGCGGCAGCCGCTTACGAGGCCTTTGCGGCCGCCCATTCCGGCAGTCCGCTGCACCCCCAGGCGGTGATGGGCGCCGCCCGGTGCCGCCGGCAGCTTGGCCAGTTCGATGAAGCCCGCGCTCTTTACGAAGATTTTATTGCGGCGAACCCGGAAAGTTCGTGGCTGCCGCAGGCCGAGTCCGGCCTGTTGTTCTTGAAGAAAGCCGAACGCGCCCGAGACAACCCGTCGCCCGCCGCTCCCGCGGTGGCCGAACCAGTCGCTGAAGCCGTCCCGGCCGGGACGGACATCGCCCCGGTCGTAGAGGCCTCAAGTCCGTCCATCGAGCAGGAACAGACGACAGAAGCCATCCCCGCGGAAATGGCCGAACCGGCCCCGGAGGAGGAAGGTGCCCTGGTCGCGGAGCCGGAAACCAAGCCGAAAAAGAAACGGACTTCGCGCAAGCAGAAGACGGAAGCCACGCCCGGCGCCGAGCCGAAGACCGAGGAGCCGGCCGACGAGTAGGCCATTCATCAATCCGATCAACCTGCGCCGGAATCCACTGGATTTCCGGCGTTTTCATCGGCACGCGTTCTGCCAGCACTGATCTCGCAATGGCCCCAGGCCGGAATGGACCCTTGCGCGCCCGAGAGGACCGGCTTTGGAACTGGCTCCGGCTCAAGCAGGCGGCATGCGCCGCCCATGGCCAGAATTCATCAGATTCTCCTGCATGATGGGCTGTCTTTTCCAACGGCTGCAACATGACTCCGATCCGCCCGTGTATAGTACCGGTGTGCCACGGTGAAACGACCCGATTGGAGAATCATGAGCCAGACGTATTTAATTACCTCTTCACTCCGAAGAGGTTAACAATTATGGAGTTTATAAACTCCATAATTTACATTCGGCGGGAAATCCGGGGAAACACGCTGCTTTATTCTTTTCATTTACCCCACGGAGCATGGGATATCTTTCGGATCGGTGTGGGCGTACATGTAGAACTCAGGGAGCAAGGGACATCTGCGATTGTGGGGTGTTGGGCGGGAGTGACAAGTCCGGTGTAGTCCTGCCTGAGGTGGAATCATCCGCTCTCGGAAAGCCGCCCAGATCAAGTCGACTCTCCCCGGGATTGCGGTTGGTGTGGAAGCAGCCAAGTGCGTGGAGGATATCCGGTTTCCGGCCGGGACAGGCGCGGGAGCAGCGTTCGGCGGCCGCGACGAATCGATCGGTTATTCCGGTCTTGAGCCAACTGGGGTTCAGAAAATGACATTTGTCGCGCCTGGAGGGGGCGGGAAAACGGTGGTACCAATGGGGGAGCCGTCCAAAACGAGGGGAAGGGGGCGCCGGCGGAAAAACAATCGTTGCCGGCTTTCTTTTTGTCGGACTGTCATAATACAGTCTATTACCGGCATGTATGCCTTCCGCCGGAAGCACTGCGCGCGTTGCATCGAAATTCTCCATGGATCCAACTCGACGGGCTAGCGCCACGACCTCCCAGTGGCTTTTACCATCGGCGGGGACGACTGCGCCCTGCCCATAGTCTGCGAGACCGAAAACCCTGGCCCCGTCTACGACAAGCAGGAATGCGAAACCAAGGCCTTCCACCGCCTGGAGCGCAAGATCTGCTCGCTGTATCCCCGGATCCGCTTCCATCTGCTGCTCGACGCGCGCTATGCCGGCCCCAGGCGTGATACGCCAGGGCGGATGTGCGAGGTTGAAATGCCGGGGCTGGCAGAGGTAGACTAAAACCGAACCTATGGCGTTGAAAGGTGGGTGACGGGATGAAAAGGCTTCTACGCATTTGCGCGGTGGCGGGGCTGGGGGCGGTGGACGCATTGGCCATCACCATTGGCCAGGGGCCGGTGATCGGCACGAACAAGAATCCGAACGTGACCGGCAGCGCCGTCTGGTATCAGGAGTTCCAGGACTGGTCGCAACACGACATCCGGGCGCTGGATACGAATGATGATCAATACAAATTCAACAACGAGTCCGACACGGCGCGCGACCTGATCGCGTTCTACAGCCATGACGACGGGACCAATCTTTATTTCCGCTGCGATTTTTTCGATCTGTATTTTGGCAGTGAACAAGGGGAACTCGATGTCTACGTGGCGATTGACTGTGCGGCCGGTGGTCAGGATTGGCTGCCGGACTACACGGATTCCATGACGGACCACCCCTGGGAAGTGGCGGTGGGCGTTTACAATTCCGTCAATTTCAAACTCTATGATTCTGATTGGATCGACCACCCGGCGGATTTCCTGGGCAGCTACTGGCGGTCGGACCTCGACGCAGTGGAGTTTGGCATCAAGCGTTCGCTGCTGCTGGCCCGGGGATGGGACGGGGTCCGTGCGCTGCATTTCCAGCCGTTCCTGTGCCGGGACGGCACGACCAATGGCGCCCCGGGGGAGATCAACGGCCAGGCGAGCGATCTGGTCGATGCCATCGGCTTGATCGAACGGGGTAGTTCCACTTCCAACGGCTGGCTGCGGGGCGGGGTGAGCAGCACCGCGACCACGGGCCGCGCCAAATACGCGGCGATTGCCCATGCCAACCAGTCGGTGAACACCAAGGCCAACACGCAGAAGCATATCTTCACGGACCGGGGCGATCTCGGCCTTTATCCGGGCTTCATCCGGCTGATCGATTCCGCGGAAATGCTGAACGTGCCGGTCAACCTGCACATCAGCGGGACGCTGCTGATGTCGTTCCAGTGGGCAACGCAGAATCCCGCCGAAGCAGGCTATCCGAACCGCGACGGGCCTACGTTCCTGGGACGGGTGGAGCGGTTTGTGACGACCGGGCCGGGAGCCCTGATCGGCGGGGTGCTGGCGGAGCACATCATGCCGTACTTCGAAGGCGAAGTGAACCGCCAGAGCATTGCACAGAACACGGAACTGGTTTCCAATCTGTTTGGTCTGGGCGAGGCGAACATGAAAGTCATGCACATTCCCGAGCGCGTTTTCCATTCCGACACCAACAGTCCGAACGTGTCGCCCGCCGGCCCGCTCAAGGGCAAGCCGTTCGAGGACATCGTGGCGTCGGGCTTCGAGGCCGCCTATCTCGACGAGGTGACGCACCTGCACTGGTGGTTTTATCCCGGTGAAACCAACAATCCGGGTTGGGACGACTACAACTACGGTCGCTGGGCGGGCGGGCAGGGCAATGACGAGGAGCCCTATCACCACAAGGTCCATAAAATCAACGGAGTCTATTGCTTCATGATCAATGATCGTGAAGATCAGGAGAAGTTCGGCAATAACGACGGCGGGATGCATCTCGGCACGCGCTATACCCTGCTGCAGAAGGCGCTGCACCCGGATTCGACGCAACTGACTTTGGTTTTCGACGACTGGGAGGCGTTTGCCGGCAACTCCTTTGCCTCGCCGGATCCCAACAACAATGCGGACCAATGGGACCGCACGGTGCGCTGGGCGGCGAACCATCCCTGGATCGAACTCGTCAATCTCAAAACGGTCCTGGACTGGGCCAAAGCCGATCCGGCTTGGGTGGTGGACCATGGGTTTGTTTATGACCAGTCGCTGCAGACATACGAATGGCTCAAGCGGGCCAGCGAGCACTCCTACGACAACTGGTACTATGGCAGCGGGCTCGAGGAGAGCTTCTTCGCCCGGAAGCCCAAGGTGCACGATGACTGGACGCCGGCGGGCATGAAACCGTACGGGGACATGAACACGACCAACACGCTGCTGCGCGATACCTGGGACAAGATCCGGCAGATCGCCAGCCCCAATCTGCGCAAGCTGGCCGAGTGGTCGTACAGCGCGATGATCTATGAGACGGCGTGGCACGACGAGGATGCCAACCCGGACCAGTACAAGTCGCGCAACTACCAGGTGACCTTCAACCGCCCGCCGGATTCCTACGAGGACACCACCTACGATCCTGTGTCCGGTTGGGCGGCGCAACTGCACGGACACGTGCGCGATCTAGGCGTGCTGAAGGCGGCGGATGACTGGGTACGGAACGTCTGGAGCGGGGTTCAGGGCAAGCCCACCACGGTTTTTGCCGCGGATCTGGACGATGACACGCTGGACGAATTCGTGTTGTGCAATGACCGGGTGTTTCTGTGCTTCGAGGGCTGGGGCGCGCGCCTGATCAAAGCGTTCAGCTACGATTCAACCGCCCCCGGCGGCGATGCCATCGCCGTGATCGGCGCCCCCGTTGCCAATCCCCCGCGCGAATCCGAAAATGAAGGCGCCGACAACAACCGTTGTTCGGCCTTCAAGGACCGCTACTGCACCGGGCGGACCAATGATTTCATCGATATGGACTTCTTCCTGACGGTGCCGCCGGCGGCGGGCGGCGATTCCTGGACCTTTACTTCAGCGGATGGAGCGGTGGTGAAGACCGTGATCCTGCCGGCCGGTCGCGACGTGGTGTGCACGGAATACGCGCTGGCCTCCGGGGTGGGCACCTTGTACACCCGCTACGGACTCGGGCCCAACCAGGTGGACCTGATGCTCGCCGGCCCAACCCGCCTGGCCGCGCGGGCCGATGCCAGCTTCCGGGGGTTGAAAAACAACCGCGGGGGTGAAGCGTATGTGGTGGCGGGCCGCAACATGGCCTTTGTGAACGGGGCCCTGGCCGGCGCGGGCTGGGACAACCGCGACATGCCGCTGATCGAGCAGTTTGAAACCGTCAGTTCCGCGACCAACTGGTCGGTGGCCCTGGCCTTCAGCGAGGCTAGTGCCCGGGATCTGGACAACGACGGACTCAGCAACACCAATGAATTTGCCCTGGGCACCGACCACGAGAAGTGGGATACCGATGGCGACGGCATCCCCGACGGATATGAAGTGGCCAATTTCCTCAACCCCCTCGTGCCGGATGCGGGGCTGGACAAGGATGAAGACACGGTGCCCAATTATGCCGAATACGTTGCCAATACGCTGGCCAACAATCCCACCTCCTTCTTCCACGTGGCCCGCATCGATGCCGCCACGTCCTCCAACCTCCTGGTGCATACCGTGGCGGCCGGGCGTTTCTACACCGTGGTGTTCGCGGACAGCCTGACGCCGGAAGGCGGCTGGGACTGGCAGCCGTTCCTGAATTCGGCGCAGGGCACCTGGCTGGAAACCGACCCCGAGGCCACAACGCATACCTTTGTGGATGATTTCGGTCCCGCCACCAGCGGCGGGCGGCCCGTCAATTCCAACGGCCTGCGGGTCTATGCCGTCCGGGTGGAGGTGCCCAACTGACCCTCTCCGGCCCGGAAAAGGGGGCCCCGGCCGGAACGCCCGGCCGCCCCCATGCCGCTGGGGTGCATTGCGGACGTGGCGGGACGGGAATTGACCTTGCCGCGGCTTGACGGCCGGCGGCGGCGGGAATACACTGCCGGCATATTCTCGATGGAACAGACCAGGAGAAGCGGCAAAATGAACATCACAAGCATGTCAACCAGGTTGAAACCCCTGTGGCGCGGCCTTTTCGCAGCCGTCTTGCTGGCGGGACTGGCCGGTTGCATCGGGGATGACGACGACGAGGTCTATGATCTGAGTTTCGAGAATCTCTCCTCGCACACCGTCACGGTCGTTTCACTCAACAGCGAATGGGGCGGCTTCACCCTGGCGCCGGGCGAATCCATCACCTTGCGGGACATTCAGAACATCGATTATTACTACGTGCCCAGCAGCCGGGTTCAGGAGGGCAGCGACTCGACCGAGCGCGAGGTTGTGTTTGTCAACGCCCCTCCCAGCGGGTTATAGGCGCCGGCGGTTGCCGTTTCGATTCCATCCCCCATCCGGTCGGGCTCCCAATGGCCGGTTCCCCGGGGGACATGGGCCGTTCCGGCGGGAATGAAACAGCGATATCAAGGCGGTGGCGGTCTGGATCCGCCGCGCCCCCCGGTGAACCTCGGGATGGAATTCCAGGAAGGCGCAACAGCATGAAAATCGGATTGGGTTCGGATCACGGCGGATTTGAGATGAAGCAGAGGATCAAGGATCTTCTGGCGAAACGCGGTGGCGTGGAAACCACGGACTATGGGACCTACAGCGCGGAATCGGCGGATTATCCCGATTTCGCGATCGAGGTGGCGCGGCGGGTGTCGGAAGGTTCGCTGGACCAAGGCATCCTGATCTGCACCACGGGCGTGGGCATGGGGATGACGGCCAACAAGTTTCCGCGGGTCCGGGCCGCCCAGGTCTTCAGCGTGCGGATGGCCCGCCTGGCGCGGGAGCACAACAACGCCAACGTCATGGCGCTGGGCGCCGCGGTGACCCCGCTGGAGGAGCTGCCGGCGATTCTCGATGCCTGGTTCAATGCGGAATTCGAACCCGGCAGCCGCCATGACCGCCGGGTGCAGAAGGTCAATGCCTGCGCGCTGCGGGTGACGGAGCCGGAAGCCATCCATGAGAAGGATACCGATGTCTATGCGGCAATTCAGGGGGAGGTGCGGCGGCAACGGCGGAACATCGAACTGATCGCCTCGGAGAACTACGCCAGCCGGGCGGTGCGCGAAGCACAAGGGTCCGTGATGACGAACAAGTACGCGGAAGGATATCCCGGCAAGCGCTACTACAACGGCTGCGAATTCGTGGACGAAGTGGAGCGGCTGGCGATTGAGCGGGCAAAACAGCTGTTCGGGGCGGAGCACGCGAATGTCCAGCCCCACAGCGGCAGCAGCGCAAACATGGCGGTCTATTTTGCTGTTCTGCAGCCGGGCGACACGATGCTGGCAATGAGCCTGGCGCACGGCGGACACCTGACCCACGGGCACAAGGTCAATTTTTCCGGGCGTTTTTTCAATGTGGTGCCGTACGGGGTGAACCCGGAGACGGAGCGGATCGACTACGACGCGGTGGAGCGGCTGGCGGCCGAGCACAAGCCGAAGCTGTTGTGCGCGGGCGCCAGCGCGTATTCGCGGATCATCGATTTCAAGCGGTTACGGGCCATTGCCGACTCGTCCGGGGCGTATTTGATGGTGGACATGGCGCACATCGCGGGGCTGGTGGCGGCGGGGTTCCATCCGAGCCCGGTGCCCCTGGCCGACTTCGTGACGACCACGACGCACAAGACCCTGCGCGGTCCGCGGGGCGGAATGATCCTGTGCAAGGCGGCCTTTGCAACCGAGATCGACCGGCAGGTCTTTCCAGGCATCCAGGGCGGGCCGTTGATGCATGTGATCGCGGGCAAGGCGGTCTGTTTTCTCGAAGCTCTGCAGCCGTCGTTCAAGGAATACGCGCGACAGGTGGTGGCCAACGCGCAAACCCTGGCCGCCGAACTGGAAAAGACCGGGGTGCGCATCGTGTCGGGCGGGACGGACAACCATCTCATGCTGGCCGACCTGACCCCGCTGGACGTGACCGGGAAGGATGCGGCTACCGCCCTTGACCACGCCGCCATCACCGTCAACAAAAATTCGATACCCTTCGACCGTCGCAATCCCGTCGTGACCTCGGGCATTCGCCTCGGCACGCCGGCCGTCACCACCCGCGGCATGAAGGAGCGGGAAATGCAGCAGATCGCGGCCTGGATCGGCCGGATTGTGACCGACCCGGCCAGCGAGAAATTGCAGCAGCGCATCCGGGACGAAGTGCTGGCCTTGACGGAAAAGTTCCCCGTGCCCTGAGCCCCGCCCACCCTTGTGACGGCTTGGAAACGGGATCCGCGCCGCAGAATACCGAACCCGATTGACTCCCATGCCGCAGGGGTTTTGTCCATTTTGGGCAAATCATCCACCATCCCTTCGCCGGCGCCAGGCCTTCATGCAGGCCATGTTTAATTAAACATAGCCATTGTTGCATGGGAAACAGACGGTTTTTCTGAGATATCACGATGATTATGTCGGCTAGCGGATGGCTATAGTTAATTAAACATATTCATCTGTCGGGGAAGAGGCCGTTCGCAAGAGATGATGAGGACGGCAATGGGGGGGGCAGATGGTGAGTGCAGAGGGGGGGCTATGCCTGGCCCCGGTTGATGCGTTCGGCGAGGTCGAGGACTGCGGACGGGGTCATGACGGGCGGATCGAAGCAGCGGTTGTTGATGAAGCGAATGGCGTCGTTGATGCGGAACACCCGGTCGCGGCCGTTGGCGATGTTCAACTCCACCGCGGGATGGGTGAAGACCGCCAGGGCGTGGATGCGGTCCTCGGGGACCTGCGTGGCCAGCAGAGTGATGAACATGCGCCGCTGGCGTTCGCATTGCTGGACCGGATTCTTGACGGTCCGGACTTCGCCAGTGGATTTGCGATTGGACCATTGGGCGTCGCGCACATCGCCGGACAGCTGCCCGGCCCAGAACTTCGATTCGATGACATAGATGCCGGCGGGGGCGATGACGAGATGGTCGATCTGGGTGCGCTCGTGGGCGACACGCAATTCGAGGTCGTTGAGGATGACATGGTCGTCGGCCAGCCGTTCGGCGAGGAGGTTGGCCATTTTATGTTCGCCGCGGCGGCCGCCCTCCAGATGGCGGCGTTCCATGGCGATCTCGCGGAGGTGGACCTCATAGCCCGCAGCGAGGACCAGTGCAAAGGCGCCTGCGAGGGCGCCTGCGGGGCGGTGCTGCCGGAAGGAAACGGCGGTACCCCACATCATGACGACAGCGGCGGCGCTCCAGGCCACCCACCGGGTCACCTGGCGGAGGGACAATTCACGGTCAATGGCGTTTTGCCTGCGGAGCAGACTGTTTTCGCGGCGGAGGATTCTGGCCATGAGGGGCGGGGTGGGATCAGCCTTTCGCCTGCTGTTCGTTCAGGGTCAGGGCCAGTTTCTCGACTTCGGCGACGGAGAGGACAGGCGTTTCAAAACAGAAGTCGTTGATGAAGGTCACGGCCTGTTCGGGGGTGAGCACCCGGCGTGCGGCGTTGGTTACGTGGATGTCGGCCTGCGGGTTGGCCAAAATGACGAGCGGGAAGACGCGCTCCCAGATCAGATTGGTGCCCTTGAGCCAGTTGCAGAGGATGCGGCGCTCGCGCAGGGTTCGGCCGACGGGGTTGCGTGCCGGGCGGGTTTTGCCGTCCGGGGCGCAGATCTGCCAGGTATGGGCCTGCCGGCCGGTATCGCCTGTAATCCGGCCTTCCCAGTTAAGGGTGTTGATCACGAACATGCCGGAAGGCGCGACGACGAGGTGGTCGATCCAGCACTTTTCCCGGCCGGCCTTCAGGCGGACATCGTTGAGAATGAAGTGATCGCCGGCCAATTTTTCATCGAGCAGGCGGGCGACCTGCTCCTTGGCGGCGCGCATTTGAGCGGTTTCGGCCTGTTCCGCAACCTGTTCACGCCGGCGGAATTCGTGGCCGATGGCCAGAAAGACGAGGACCCCGCCGATGACCAGCAGGAACGAGCCCGCGGGCTGGCCGGCGGACTTGAGCAGGAGGGCGGCCGCCAGTAAAAGGGCGGCAGCGGTCCATTCGACGATGCGCATGCGCTTGAGAAGGAGCAAATCGCGCGCGATGGCGTTTTGGCGCTGCAGGAGGTTTCGTTCGTTGGTGAGGATTCTAGCCATGGGAACTCCGGGAATTGCAGGCGGGGCGGCTACGGGGTTTCCGGGGCGGTGGCGGGCGGTGCCGAGGCGGGGGCGACCGTGGCCGGATCGGTCGTCACCTCCCCCATGGCAACGGTTCGGCGGCGTTCGGTGATACGGACGTTGACGGCCTGGCCCGGGGTCGTGGCGCCCTTGACGAAGATGACAAAGCCGTCAATCTTGGCGAGGCCTTCCGTGTCGGGATTCCGGGTGGAAGGTTCCAGGATGGTGGTGGCGATCACGGCGCCGGGCACGAGGTGGGGCACGGCATCGCGCGCATCGGCCGTGACGGGCACGGCCGGTGGGCGGGGGGCAGCGGTCGGCGCCGGCAACCGCTCGTGGCCGGCGGGCTGGCCCGTCGGTTCGGCCATGGCCACGCGTTCGCGCCGTTCAGTGATGCGGACGTTGACCCGTTCGCCGATGGTGGTGACGCCCTTGACGAAGACGACCAGGCCCTTGATCCGGGCGACGCCTTCGGTGTCGGGATTCCGGGAGGAGGCTTCGGTGATGACGACATCCATTTCGGCTCCGGCAACGACGTGGGCGGTGGCATCGCCGGCAGGCGGCACATAGGAGCCCCGGGGGACGCGCTCGTGCGGCGCCTCGGCTTCCGGCAGCGGTCCGGTGCCCGGCGGATTGCCCGTCACTTCGGCGAAGGCCATGCGTTCGCGGCGTTCGATGATGCGGACGTTGACCCGTTCGCCGATGGTGGTGACGCCCTTGACGAAGACGACCAGGCCCTTGATCCGGGCGACGCCTTCGGTGTCGGGATTCCGGGAGGAGGCTTCGGTGATGACGACATCCATTTCGGCTCCGGCAACGACGTGGGCGGTGGCATCGCCGGCAGGCGGCACATAGGAGCCCCGGGGGACGCGCTCGTGGCGCGCCTCGGCTTCCGGCAGCGGTCCGGTGCCCGGCGGATTGCCCGTCACTTCGGCGAAGGCCATGCGTTCGCGGCGTTCGGTGATGCGGACATTGACCCGTTCGCCGATAGTGGTGGCGCCTTCGACGAACACCACCAGGCCCTTGATCCGGGCGACGCCTTCGGTGTCGGGATTCTTGGAGGAGGCTTCGGTGATGACGACATCCATTTCGGCTCCGGCGACCACATGGGCCGCGGGGTCGCTGGGTTGGGGCGTGAAGGCGCGGCGGATGATTTCCCCGGCGGGCAGCGGTCCCGTGCCGGCGGGCTGGCCCGTAGGTTCGGCAAAAGCCACGCGTTCGCGACGTTCGGTGATGCGGATATTGACCCGTTCGCCGATGGTGGTGGCGCCATAGACGAAGACGACCAGGCCGCTGATCCGGGCGACGCCTTCGGTGTCGGGATTCCGGGAGGAGGCTTCGGTGATGACGACATCCATTTCGGCGCCAGCGACGACGTGGGCGGTGACATCACCGGGGCGGGGAGCATAGGGCGTGCGCGGCGCCTTCGGCGGCAGATCCACCTCGGACAACACCGCGACGAGCAGGCCATCGGCAACTCGTTCCCGTACACGGGTAATATCGATGATGGCGGTCTGGCCCGGGCGGGTGCCGGGGATGAACGTGACGAGGCCGCCGATCTTGGCAATGCCGGAGGTGCGGTCTTCGCTTTCATCGTCAATGAACACCTTGTAGCGGTACCCCAGGCGGGGCACGAGGCCGGGGGCGCGTCCGGTCGCATCGATGACATCGCCGGTATTGATGGCGGCGGCAGCTTCCTCGCCGGTCACAATGACCGCGACATCGGCGCGGTCCGTCGGCCGGCGGACCAGCAGGGCGATGGCCACTGCCAAGATGATGCCCAGAACGGGCAAAAGGATCAGGACAATGGTGCGCAGGGCACCGGAGGAGGAGGGGGCAGGGTCGGAATGGCTCATGGGTGCGGCTCCTGAATGTGAAACAATAAATCAAGATAGGCTTCGGCTGGTTGTTCGGCAAGGAAAGAAAGGCTGGCGCCGGCATCGCCGGCGGGGTGGAAATCCATTGCGCCGCGGGCGGGGGGCGGGGTATCCTGCCGCCATCATGAAACCCCGCAAATCCCTTGTGATCCGGAACACGCGCGAGACGCAGATCCGGGTGGAACTGAATATCGATGGCGCCGGCCGGTATGAAATCGACACCGGCCTGCCGTTTTTCAATCACATGCTGGAACTGATTGCCAAGCATGCGTTGTTCGACCTGCGGCTGACGGCGGCCGGCGACCTGGCCGTGGATCACCACCACACGGTAGAGGATGTCGGCCTGGCGTTGGGGGAAGCCTTGAACCAGGCCCTGGGCGACCGTCGGGGAATTGAACGTTATGGATTCAGCCTCATGCCGATGGACGATGCGTTCAGCCGCGTGGCCGTCGATCTGGGCGGCCGACCGTACCTCGTGCGACAGATGGCCAACCGCAAGAAGAAGATTCTCGATTTCGACCTGGATCTGCTGGGTGAATTCCTGCGGGCGTTCGTGACCCAGGCGCGGATGAACCTGCACGTTGCGCAGTTGTATGGGGCGGATGCGCACCATGCGCACGAGTCCGTGTTCAAGGGTCTGGCGCGGGCGCTGCGGGCCGCATGCCGGCGGGATCCGCGGGTGAAGGGCGTGCCGTCGAGCAAGGGCGTGCTGTGAGGCGGCGCCGGCGGGCGGAGCCTTAGATGGATCGGAGCGCATGATCGGAGTGATTGATTACGGGATGGGCAATCTCGGCAGCGTGTCCAACGCCCTGGCTTTTCTGGGCGCGCCGGCCCGCGTGCTGCGTGGTCCCGTGGAAATGGCGGATTGCCGGGCGCTGATCCTGCCGGGCGTGGGGGCGTTCGGGGATTGCATGGCCAACCTGGAACGGCATGGCTACGTGGCGCCCTTGCGCGACTGGCTGGCGGCGGACCGGCCGCTGCTGGGCATCTGCCTGGGATTGCAGGTGCTGTGCGAATCCAGTGCGGAATCGCCCGGGGTTGGCGGTTTCGGTGTTGTGCCCGCGCCGGTCGTCCGGTTCGTCCCGACGCCGGACTGCAAGGTGCCGCAGATTGGCTGGAACCGGGTGCGTCGGGTGCCGGGGCCGGAGTGTCCGCTGTTCCGGGGCATTCCCGACGGCTCCTACTTCTATTTCGTGCATTCCTATTATCTGCCCGGCGTGCCCGGATGGGATGCGGGGCGCACCACCCACGGGGTGGAATACACGTCGGCGGTGTGTCGCGGGCGGACGGCGGCCGTGCAGTTTCATCCGGAGAAAAGCCAGGAGGCGGGCCTGCGCCTGCTGCGGAACTTCGTGGCATGGAGCGGGGAGTAGGGCCATGGGCGAATTCACGATTCTGCCGGCGGTGGACCTCAAGGGGGGGCAGTGCGTCCGCCTGCGCCAGGGACGCGCGGACCGGACCACGGTCTACGGCAATGACCCGGTGGCTCAGGCGCGTGACTGGGTCCGGCAGGGCGCACCCTGGCTGCACGTCGTGGATCTCGACGGCGCCTTCCAGGGTGCTCCCGCTCATCTGGAGGTCATCGGGGAGATGGTGCAGGCGGCGGGCATACCGGTGGAGTGCGGCGGCGGATTGCGCTCCGATGCCGACCTCGAAGCGGTGCTGGCCTGCGGAGTGAGCCGCGCCATCCTAGGCACCCGCGCGCTGGAGCGCGAGGACGAACTGGCGGCCCTGGCGGCCAAATACGGCGACCGGCTGGCCGTGGGAATCGATGCGCGCGAAGGCTTCGTGCAGGTGAAGGGCTGGACAGAGACCTCGGGCACCCGGGCCGTGGAACTGGCCCGCCGCGCCGCGGTCGCCGGGGTCAGGACCATCATCTACACCGATACCGCCACCGATGGCATGTTACGCGGGCCTAACTTCATCGGCACCGCCGAGGTGTGCGACGCTGTAGGACCCAAATGCCGGGTCATTGCCTCCGGAGGAATCACCATGGCGGACGACATCGTGCGCCTGCGGGCCCTGGAGATGGCGAACCTGGCCGGGGCCATCGTGGGCCGCGCCCTCTACGAAGGGCGCACGACCATGACTGAACTGCTGGCGGCCGCCCGGGCCTGACCGAGGCGGATCGCCGGCCGGAATGGGGGCGGGTGTGTTTCGGACTTGCGGGTGCCGCGCCGATCGGGCTCGGGCCGGTGGATGCCGTGGCCGGTCCTTTGAGACCGGGACAACCAGGGCCGCCCTAGCCCAAGAACGGCGAGGCGTATGCATACTGGCCGGGCGCATCTGCGATTAGGTGCATTTTGGGGTTCAGGTTCGGGCCGGGTGGGTCACGAGATGGGCGCCCCGGGCGCCGTAGCGGATCCGGGAAGCCTGGATGGAAAGGTCGAGCAACCGGTCCACGAGGGAGTTGAACCGGTGGTAGGCGGCGATTTCGCGGCGGACCGCCGGAAGGTTTTCGGGGCGGACGTATTCGGAACGGCTTCGTCCCTTGCGGGTGTAGCTGATCTGATAGAACGCGCCCTTCTTTTCGGCCGGGTGCCGGTATTGGACGCCGAGGGTGCCGGGGCGCATGTTCCCGACGTTGGCCAAGCGGCGCTGCAGCCGGCGGATGCGGGTTTCGATGGTGTTCAAGGTTGGGCTTGGCATGGGATCTCCTTTGCGGTCATATATAGCATCATAGTGCTACTATATCAACAGGCCCGGCTGGCCTGCGTCGTCATGGACGGCGGCGTCTGGCTCTGGAATATCTTCGCCGACCGCTTCCAGATCCGCGCCATTGGCCATCTGGACTTCTATCACGCCAGCCAGCTCCTGCATGCCCTCGCCGCCGAACTGTTCCCGGGGAACCCCTCCGTCGCCCACCGGTGGTGCGCGGACCGGTTGGCCCACCCGCCCAGGCCCGGCGAGTCCACCCGCCACGCCATCCGGAGCGCGCCCAACTACTTCGAAAACCACCGCGACCACCTCGACTATGCCCGCGCGGCCAAACTTGGTCTGCCCATCGGCAGCGGCTCGATGGAATCCCAATGCTCCCAGTTCCAGAACCGCTTCAAGCGCCGAGGACAGTTCTGGATGAAAAGGGGCTTCGCCGGCCTCCTGGAGTTGTCTGTCCGCCATCAAAACGGAGAACTTGCCCCCCCCTTGGGCCGCCTGAGTCCACCTCATCGCAGATGCGCCCGCGGAGGCGGGCGTTGACAGGGCGGCGGCGGGGTGAAATAGTTTCCGCTGCATTGGGAGGCGAACACGATGAGTAGAACGAGGCTTGGATGGCTTGGCCTGGCGGCGCTGCTGGCGCTGGGGGCCGGCTGTTTCCGCAACACCATATCGGAAATCGAACTGGATATTCCCGCGCTGGAATCCCGGGCGTGTGCCGATCTGGTGCAGAACGCCGTGGCCCGCCTCGGCGAAGGGACCATCCGCGACATCCGCCTGGATGCGGCAGCGGGGAAGATGTGGGTGAAGTATGACAATGTGCGTCTCGGACGACGCAACATCGAAGTGGCCATCCGGAATGCCGGCTTTGCGGTGAATGATCTGCCCGCCAACGAAGAGGCTCGCGCCAAGCTGCCGGCGGAGTGCCGCGGTGAATAAAACTCTCCGGTTCCAATGGGCGGTTCGCGCGTCCCGGCCGGCGGCGCGCCTGGTTCTGGTGCAGGATGGCCGGCTGCTGGCCGGGCCGTCCCTGCCGGTGCCGGAGCGGCGGGCGCTGGAAGCGTGGCTGGCGGCCGCGAAATTCACCGGCGAGGTGGCGGCCACGGCCTGGCCGCCGGGCCTCCCGGTTCCGGTGTTGCTGGTCGGCATCGGAAAGACTCCGGAGTTTCACCCCGCACGCTGGCGGCGCGCCTGGGCCGCGGCCGGCCGCGCACTGGCAAACGTCCGGACGCTGAAAACGATTTCCTGCGAGTGGCCGGCGGCGGCCTCGTTCCCGCTTACCACCGCCGAACTGGCCGGACTGGCGGCGGACGGCCTGCTGCAGGGCGAATATTCGTTTGAGGCCTATAAATCGGAGCGTTCTGCGCGACGCCTGGCCATCGAATGGACCGGTGCGGCACTGGCGACCAGGGCGGTGCGCGCAGCGGTGCATCTGGCGGAGCAAACCGGCGGCATTCTGCGGGAGGTGCGCGATGTCGCCAACCGGCCCGCCAACGATCTGGCTCCCATGGCACTGGCCGCGCAGGTCCGCAAACTGGCGCGCCGGGCGGGGCTCGCCTGCCGCGTCTGGAACCAGGAGGCCTTGCGCCGGGCGCAGTGCCGGGCGTTGCTGGCCGTGGCGCAAGGCAGTCACCGGCCCCCCTGCCTGATCCGGGTGGCCTATGCGGGCCGCCGGGGCTGGCGGCCCTTCGTGGTGGTCGGCAAGGCCGTCATGTTCGATTCCGGCGGCATCAGTCTCAAACCGCCCAAGGACATGGATTGGATGAAGTACGACAAGAGCGGCGGCATGGTCGCGCTGGCGACGGTGCTGCTGGCGGCACATCGCCGGCTGCCACGGCCGGTGGTGGCCTATATCCCCGCGGTCGAAAACATGCCCGGCGGCGGCGCGACCCGCCCCGGCGACATCGTCACCGCGCGCAATGGCAAGACCGTGGAAATCCTCAATACTGACGCCGAGGGGCGCATGATCCTGGCGGATGCCCTGACCTTCGCGGCGGACGAAAAGCCCGCAGCCATCGTGGATGTGGCGACGCTGACCGGGGCGGTCATTGTGGCCTTGGGGCACGAGGCGACGGCGGTGCTGGGTAACAACGACCGCCTGATCCTCGAGCTGATGCTGGCCGGCGAGGCCACCGGCGAGCGCCTCTGGCAACTGCCCCTGTGGTCGGAATACGATGAAATGCTCAAGGGAAAATTCGCCGATCTCAAGAACATCGGCGATGGTTCGGCCGGCACGATTGCGGGCGGGGCGTTCCTGAAGCAGTTTGTGCCCGCGGACATCCCCTGGGCGCATTTGGATATTGCCGGCACGGCTTGGCGGGAAGCCGAACAGGCCCATGGCGCGCCCGGGGCCACGCTGGCCGGCGCCCGCCTGCTGGCGGAATGGGCCGCGCGTTCGCGCCCCGGCCCCTAGGGCGTCCCGCCGGCAATGCGCTTCCTGCTTGACCAGTTCATGGATCATCTCGTGCTGGAGCGCGGGCTGAGCGAGAACACACGGCTGGCCTATCATCACGATCTGTCGGAATTCCTCGCCTTCCTCGCGCGGCGCGGCCGCGGCAGCATCCAGGAGGTCCAACGGCGCGACATCGTGGACTGCCTGATGGAGGGCAAGCAGAAGGGCTTGGCGGCGCCCAGCCTCGCCCGCCGGCTGGTCGCCATCAAGGTGTTCTTCCGCCATCTCTCCCGCGAGGGATTGCTGGCCGTCAATGTCGCCGAAGCGATGGATTCGCCGCGCCTGTGGAAGATCCTGCCGCCCACGCTGACCCTCGCGGAGGTGGATCGGCTGCTGGCTGCGCCGGATGCGGCCACCGTGTCCGGTCGGCGTGACCGGGCGATTCTGGAAACTTTTTACGCCACCGGCCTGCGCGTGAGTGAACTGGCCGGCCTGACCCTGGATTCGCTGCATTTCGATGCGAATTACATCCGGTGCACGGGCAAGGGCGACAAGGAGCGGGTGGTGCCCATCGGCGGGCGGGCGGTGGCAGCGGTGCAGGCGTGGCTGGAGCAGGGCCGGCCGGCCTACGCTGCCAAGGGCGGGGGGGGCAGCCGCGCCGTGTTTCTCTCGCGCCTCGGCCGGCCGCTTGCGCGCAGCACGATCTGGCGCCAGATCCGGGCCTATGCCCGCCGCGCGGGCATCCCCAAGGAAATTTCGCCGCATACCCTGCGGCACTCCTTCGCCACGCATCTGCTGGCCAACGGCGCCTCGCTGCGCGTGATCCAGGAGATGCTCGGCCACGCCGACATCGGGACCACCCAGATCTATACCCATGTGGACGCAGGGCGCTTGCAGGCGGTCCATCAACAGTACCATCCGCGCGCATGAACCCGGGCCGGACCATGCCGTCGGAATCCTGGCCGGAGCGGGAGGAACTGGAGGCCCGGCTGGGACATGTTTTCCAGCAGCCGGAACGACTGGAGGCCGCGTTGACCCATCGGTCCTATTCCGCGGAAGCGGGCCGGCCCGACGCCTCGGAAAATCAGCGGCTGGAATTCCTGGGCGATGCCATCCTTGGCGCGATCGTCGCCGAATGGCTGGTGGCGCACCAGGCCCATTGGCGGGAAGGAACGTTGACCAAGGTGCGCAGCCGGCTGACCAATTCGGCTGCGCTGGCACGGGTCGCGCGCCAGGTGGAACTGGGAAGGTTCCTGCGCCTAGGGCGGGGGGAAGATCGCAGCGGCGGACGCCACAAAGGCGCCTTGCTGGCCGATGCGCTCGAAGCCGTGCTGGGCGCGCTCTGGCTCGATGGCGGGCTCGAACCGGTCCGCCGGTTTTTTGCGCGCTGGTTCGATGGCGAACTCGCCGCGGCCCTGGCGGCGGGCGGCGACGACAATCCCAAGGGCGACCTGCAGGAACGCCTGCAACGCGAGCAGCACGCCAGCCCCCGCTATGAAATCCTTCAGGCCAGCGGTCCCGCCCATGCCCGCCAGTTCAAAATCGCCGTATATGGCGGTGACACGCTGCTCGGTGAAGGCGAGGGGCCCAGCAAGCGCGAAGCCGAAACGAAGGCTGCCCGCCAAGCCTTGAAACGACTGGATGCCGGCCGGAGCTGAATCCCCGATCGGATTGCGATGTCCTGTTGCCCAGCCCGGTCAACAAAAGAACCTCGTCATGCTTGCCCTTCCCCAGATCAACACGATTTGCCCGAATGATCGTCAGAATTCATTCGTTATGTCAAAATTGGGCATCAATAGAGAATAATGTCAATTCATAGTGAGTTCCAAAATCCGAAGTCCACCGGCTGAATTCGGAAACAATTATCAAAAATATAAAGGGTAAAACGATTGATCATTTCGGAACGCCTATCTCTTTGCCCGGTTTGGGGATGCAGATGGATCCGGTTGTGATTGATCCGGTTTTGGGTGTGGCCAGGCGCGAAAAAGGGCTTGCATTCACCCGAAAGTGAAATACAGTTCGCGCGAATTTGCGTCCCCCTGTGGGGAGGCAGTAGTCATTAACCAATGCGCGCCGGTCACCGCCCCGGTGCAAGGAGTCAGCCATGAAGCCAGTCAAGAAAGCACCCGCAACCAAGAAACCCGCCGCGAAGAAGTCGCCGGCGAAGAAGCCGGCCGCCAAGGCCGCCGCTGCCGCGCCCAAGGCCTCGGCCCTCACCCCGGAACAGCGCTACAAGATGATCGAAGAAACCGCTTACTACATCGCGGAACGCCACGGTTTCAACGGCGACAGCGCCTATTTCTGGTCGCTCGCCGAGGCCGAGGTCAACAGCCGCCTGATCTGAAGTACCCCGGACTCATCCGGGCGCTGCCCATGGCCGCAGGATTCGTCCTGCGGCTTTTTGCTGGTGTCTGGCGGGCCCGGGCGTATAGTGCGCCCCACCATCGATCTGCAAAAAAGCGGAACCCATGAAAAAAACCGTGAACATCATGCCGTGCCTGGACATCCGCCACGGCCGCGTCGTCAAGGGGATCCATTTCGTCGACTTGATTGATGCCGGCGATCCCGTCGCCGCCGCCGCGGCCTACGCGGCCGCCGGGGCCGATGAACTGGGTTTTTTGGATATCACCGCCACGGTGGAGAAACGCCGGACCGCTTTTGATGTGCTCCGACGGGTGACCTCCGCAGTGCAGGTACCCGTGACCGTTGGCGGGGGAATCAAAACCCTGGCCGACGTGGAAACCGCCCTGGAAAGCGGCGTTCAGAAAGTCAGTATTTCCACCGCTGCCTTTCGCGATCCGGCATTCGTGGCGGAGGCGGTGCGGACCTTTGGCGGCCGGTGCATCGTGATCGCGATCGATGCCGACCGCAACCAGAAGCTGCCTTCGCGACGGGAAGTTTTTATCGACGGCGGACGCACTCCCACCGGCGCCGACGCAGTGGAGTTTGCCAAACAGATGGCGGACCTGGGCGTGGGGGAAATCCTGCCGACCAGCAAACTGGGCGACGGCGCCAAGCACGGCTACGATCTGGAATTGATCCGGGGGATTGTTGATGCCACGCATTTGCCGACGGTGGCCAGCGGCGGAGCCGGCAAACTGATCCACTTCCTGGAAGCCGTGCGCGAGGGCCATGCCAGCACCCTGCTGGCGGCCAGCGTGTTCCATTTCGGCATCTTTACCGTGCAGCAGGTCAAGGCCTATCTCATGCGCGAAGGCGTGGGCGTGCACAATCCGCCGGCCCCCAAACTGTAGGGCGTTGGCGGATTCGGGGTCACCGGCGGGAATCGGATCCCGGCTGGGGTGGCCGGCGGCGCCGCCCCCCCCTCAGGCGCGGACGAGCATTTCCCGCACTTTGCGCGCCAGGGCCAGGCGCGAAAACGGCTTCTGGATGAAATCGGCCTGATTCGTCCGTCCGCCCGGCTGCACGGAGATCAGGTTGGCGGTGTATTCCGACATGAACTGGTACCGGAGGTCCGGGAACCGTTTTGCAGCCGCCGGTCCGCCGCGACTGGCTTGAAATGGCGGCATCTTTGTGCTAATTTGAACTACCGAAGTCCCGGAACGAAGAGATAACCCATGCAACTGGATAAACTTACCACGAAAGCCCAAGAGGCGCTGCGAGATGCCCAGCGCCTCGCCGAGGAGCACCGCCATGGCGAGGTGGATTCCCTCCATCTCGTGCTGGCGCTTGTCCGCCAGGCGGGGGGCGTCGTGCCGTCCATCCTGGAGAAAATCGGCGTCAAGGCCGACCTGTTCGCTGACGTGCTCGATCGCCAACTGCGTTCCCGTCCCCAAGTCGAGGGCGAGGGCCTGCAGCGCGGTGTCTCGCGCGACTTGCAGACCACTCTCGAAGCCGCCGCCAAGCTGGCCGCCCAGATGAAAGATGAATACGTCAGCGCCGAGCACCTGTTCCTGGCCGCGCTGGGCCGCAAGACCGGCGAGGTCGCCAAGGTCGCCGGCGGACTTGGCATCACCGTCGAATCCGTGCTCCAGGCCCTGCAGTCCGTACGCGGCAGCCGCCGCGTGACCGATGAAGCCCCGGAGGACAAGTACGAGGCGCTCAAGAAATATGGCCGCGATTTGACCGACGACGCCCGCAAGGGCAAGCTCGATCCCGTCATCGGCCGGGATGCGGAAATCCGCCGCGTGGTGCAGGTGCTCTCGCGCCGCACCAAGAACAATCCCGTGCTCATCGGCGAACCCGGCGTCGGCAAGACCGCCATTGCCGAGGGCCTTGCCCGCCGCATCGTGGCCGGCGACGTGCCCGAAGGCCTCAAGAACAAGCGCGTGGTCGCCATGGACCTGGGCGCCATGCTGGCCGGCGCCAAGTACCGCGGCGAATTCGAGGACCGCTTCAAGGCGTTCATCAACGAAGTCGTCGACAGCGCCGGCGCCATCGTCCTGTTCATCGACGAGCTGCATACGCTGGTCGGCGCCGGCCAGGCCGAAGGCGCGGTGGACGCCTCCAACATGATCAAGCCGCCGCTCGCCCGCGGCGAATTACGCTGCGTGGGCGCCACCACGCTCAATGAATACCGCCAGCACGTGGAAAAGGACCCGGCCCTCGCGCGGCGCTTCCAACCCGTGCTGATTGATGAACCCACCGTCGAGGACACCGTCGCCATCCTGCGCGGCCTCAAGGAGCGCTACGAGGCGCACCACGGCGTGCGCATCCAGGACAGCGCGCTCGTCGAGGCCGCCAAACTGTCCCATCGCTACATCTCCGACCGCTTCCTGCCCGACAAGGCCATTGACCTCGTGGACGAAGCCGCCAGCCGCCTGCGCATGGAAATCGACAGCATGCCCGTCGAGATTGATGAGCTGGAGCGCCGCATCATGCAGCTCGAAATCGAGCGCGAGGCCCTCAAAAAGGAAAAAGACGCCCCCTCGCAGGAGCGGCTGAAGGCGCTGGAGCAGGAACTGGCCGAACGGCGCGAAGCCAGCGCCGCCCTCAAGGCCCACTGGTCGCGCGAGAAGGACCTGATCGGCCAAATCCGTGCCGCCACGTCCGAACTCGATGGCCTGCGGACCGACGAAGAGCAGGCCACCCGCCGCGGCGAGTACGAAAAAGCCGCGGAAATCAAGTACTCCCGCCTGCCCGCAACCGAAAAAAAAATCCAAAAGGCCCAGGACGCCCTCGCCAAGCTCCAGAAGGACCAACGCATGCTGCAGGAGGAAGTCACCGCCGAAAATATTGCCGAGGTTGTCGCCGCCTGGACCCACATCCCCGTCAGCAAGCTGCTCGAAGGCGAGAAAGAGAAACTCCTCCACATGGAGGACCGTCTGCGGGAGCGCGTCGTGGGGCAGGAGGAAGCGGTCGAGGCCATATCTCGCGCCGTGCGCCGCTCGCGCGCCGGCCTGCAGGATCCCAACCGCCCCATCGGCTCGTTCATCTTCCTCGGACCCACCGGCGTCGGCAAGACCGAGCTGGCGCGGGCGCTGGCCGAGTTCCTCTTCGACGACGAGCAGGCCATGGCCCGCATCGACATGAGCGAGTACATGGAGAAGCACTCCGTCAGCCGCCTGATCGGCGCGCCCCCCGGCTACGTCGGCTACGAGGAGGGCGGGGCGCTCACCGAACACGTCCGCCGCAAACCGTATTCGGTCGTCCTGTTCGACGAAATCGAAAAAGCCCATCCCGATGTCTTCAACATCATGCTGCAGATCCTCGACGACGGCCGTCTGACCGACGGCCAGGGCCGCACCGTGGACTTCAAGAACACGGTGCTGATCATGACCTCGAACATCGGCAGTTCCGTCATCCAGGAGACTCTCGGGAAGCATCCCCGGATGCAGCGCGGCCAGCCCGTGTGGGACGAGATGGAAAAGCAGGTGCTCGCCGCGCTGCGGTTGAGTTTCCGCCCCGAGTTTCTCAACCGCGTGGACGAAGTGATCCTGTTCCGGAGCCTCGGGATCGACCAGTTGCGCCAGATCGTGGAAATCCAGATCAGGCGCGTCCGCGGTTTCCTTGCGGAGAAGAACATCACGCTGGAGGTCACCGAGGCCGCCGCGGAGAAGCTCGCGGGCGAAGGCTACGATCCCGCCTTCGGCGCGCGGCCCCTCAAGCGCGTCATTCAGCGCCTCGTCCTCGACGAACTGGCCTCCAAGGTCCTCGCCGGCGAAATCCCCGCCGGCTCCAAGGTAGAAGCCGACTTCGACCCCGACCACCCGGACAAGATCGCGTTCACCACCATCGGGGTCAGCCCTTAAATCTTAAATCATACCCACGGAAGTTGGGGTCAGCCCTTAAATCTTAAATATGGGTTTGATTTAAGATTTAAGGGCTGCCCCGAAACCGAAGACTATGGCTTTTGGAAGAACATCGCCTTGCCTTCGGGCGTGACTTCAATCACCTGCAGGTGCTTGGGGTCGCTGAACACGATGCGCGAGCGGACGCCTTGCTTGGGGCCGCCGTCCATCTCGATCACAAGGGTGTCGTCGTGCCCCGCCACCACGTGGTAGGCGAAGGGGCCGGCTTTCTCGCCCATGACTTCCATGGTGATGCCGTCCAGGGTGACGGACATCTTCATGCCCTTCATCAAATCGACCACCTGCTGCACCATTTCGGGAGCGGCTTCTTTTTGCTTCATGAATTCGGGATCCTGCTCGAGCGGGGCGGTGTCGCCCGCCCACTGGCCCATGAGTTGGAAGGTGAGCGCGCCGGCGCGGGCCGGGTCGTTCTGCGCTTCGTCCTCTTGCGTGGAAGGCGCCGGGATGGCCGCGGGGGATTCGGCGGCTGCGGGCGGAGTGGCTTCGGCGACCGCTTGCCCGGTGCCGGCCGCATGGAAGAAATTGCCGGCCGCGTCGATACCGCAGAGCAGGTTGTTGGCCAGGAAGAGGAACCGGACGCCGTCGAATCCGGAGCCGACGGGGACGCGGGTGCCGCTGGCGACGTCGGTGGCGACCAGTGCGCCATCTGTTTCCGCGGTATAGAGCACGCCGCCGAGCGTGGCGCCGGCCGCGGTGCCGGCCCAGGCGGCAAAATCGCCGGTGCGTTCCCACGAGCCGTCATCGGGATTGATCAGGTAAAAGTTCCCGCTTTTCTCGATGGCGACCAGTTGACCGCCTGCTGCGAAAAGGAAAGCGGTGGCCGCAAAATCAGCTTCGCCCACCTTGCGCCAGGTGCCGGCCGCCGGATCCGAGGCGTAGAGCGAGCCGCTGCTTTCAATGGTGTAGAGCGTGCCGTTCAGCATGGCGCCGGCCGCGGTGTTGGCCCAGCCGCCCGCTGGCCCGGGGCGCTGCCAGGAGCCGTCTGCCGGATTGATGAGATACAAAGTGCCGTCCTGTTCGATGGAGGCGAGCGCATTCTCGGCGGCGAACAGGAAGGCGGTGTTGGCGAAATCCGCGCTGCCGATTTGGCTCCACGAGCCATCCGCCGGGTCGGTGGCATAGAGGCTGCCGCCCGATTCCACGGTGTAGATTTTCCCGTCCAGCACTGTTCCAGCGATGGTGCCCGCCCAGCCGCCCGGGGAGCCGACGGGCGACTTCGAAAAATTCCCGGCGTGGGCGGTTGTCCCGATCATCGCCAACGCAAACAAGAGGCTCCCAACACGGTTTGTCATGTCCATTTCTCCATTGGCGCCGGGCAGGCGCATGTTTTATAAAATGGTATCCGTCAAAAACCCTTCCATCCGGGCGAGGCCGTCGGGCGTGCCCATGTCGAGCAGGGGCGGGGGGGCGGGAATCGCCACGAGCTTTCGCTGGGCGGCCAGCGCGGGGAAGATTTCCGTCTCGATCGAGACGGGCCGGCCGGCGGGGATGGCGGCGATGATTGAGCGTGGCAGGAGGTAGATGCCGGCGTTGACGAAGCCGGCCGCGACCGGCGCCTTTTCGCGGAACGCCGTCACCAGGCCGTCGGCGCCAAACTCCACCGTCCCGTAGCGCCCGGGGTCGGCAATGGGCGCGACGAAGATTTTTCCACACTGTGGAAACATTTTTTCCATTGTGTGGAAAAATCCAGAAAACTTTTTCCATTGTGTGGAAAAAAACGGCGAATTTTTCCACAGTGTGGAAAAATCGAGCTGGGGCGCGAGCGAGTCGCCGTTGAGGACGAGGACGGGATTGGTGGCGAGCTGCGGCTCGACATATTTCAAGGCGCCGCCGGTGCCGCGGGGCTCCGGCTCGCGGGAGAGGGCCAGTTCCAGCCCGTCGGCGGGCCTGGCGGCGAGGTATCGTTCGAGCACGTCGGCCTGGTGGCCGGCGGCGAGCAGGACGCGCGTCAAGCTGTTTTCCTTGAGCCAGTCGAGCTGCCATTCAAGAAAAGGGCGGCCGGCGACGGGCACGAGGGCCTTGGGCCGGTCGGGGAACAGTGCGGCCAATCGCGTGCCCCGGCCCCCGAGCAGGATGACCGCTTGCGGAATCACGGGGCGGGGAGGCCAAGCGCTTTATTCGGCGGCCGGGGCGGCGGCGGCCTCGGCGGCGGCTTCGTAGCGCCGGAGAGTGGCCGCGAAATCGTCATCGCCCGGGACGGCGGCAACGGCCTGTTTCTGGTATTCGATGGCCTCGCCGACGAGACCGGCGTCGAACAGGGCCCGGGCGTAGGTGTCCAGGATGTTGGCGTTCTGGCCCGCGGTGGCATCCAGCGCTTTTTTGGCCAGGCGCGTGGCCAGCGGAATATCCCGCTGCTTGACCTGTTCGCCCGTCAGGATGGTCCAGGCGATCTCATTGAGGATTTCAGGGGATTGGAGATCAAGTTCCTCCAGTTCCTTGGCCAATTCCGCTGCCTGTTCGGGATGGCCGGCATCTCCCGTGGCGGCAAAATAGCGCTCCAGCAGATTGCCGAGTTTGAGCTGGTCCTGGCGTTCGGCAAAATAGGCGGTCATGCGCTCCTTGATGTCGTCGAAATCCACGTCTGCCGGGGCGGCAGCGCGGGCGGCGGCCTCCAGGCGGGTCAATTCCTCCCCTCCGGTTTCGGCTGCGAAAGCTTCCTGATAGCGGCGCATGGCGAGGGTGAAGCGGGCTTGCTGAATCACCTCTTGCGCCACGAAGGGCCGCCCGCCGGGAGCCAGGCCGCCAAGCTCTGCTTGCAGAGCCTCGAGTGCCGCGCCTTCCTCGGCCAATTCCTCGTCGGTGGCGCCTTCCAGGGCTTTTTGAAAGAACGCTTCCAGCCGTGCTTCGGCGGCGCTGCGCTGTTTGGCTTTCTGGATGTCGAACGTTCCGTCCGTGACCTGTTGGAGGGTTTCCTTCAGCCCGCTCATGGGATGACCGATCCAGACGATCTGGCCCTGATGCACCAGGAAGGCCGCGGGGATGCCGTTCTGGCCGGCCGCTTCCATCCAGTTTTTGGCCATGAACTGGTCGGCCGTGTCCATGGCCACGGCATAGTCCATCCTGGCGCCCATGTCCGCCACGAATTTCGTCACCTTTTCGGCCTGATCCGCGCCGCGTTCCCAAACATTCATGCCGATGAAGGTCACGTCGGGGAATTCTTTCGCCATTTCGGTCAGGTGGGGAATGGTGCTTCGGCAGGGGCCGCACCAGGTGGCCCAGAATTCCACGACGTAGGTCTTGGCCGGATCGAGGCCCTCCACGGGGCCGTTTTTGATCCACTGCGAGGCCTTGAGTTCCGGCGCGGGATCGCCAAGGCCGAGCTCGGCGGCGGTTGCATTGAGGACGCAGGCGGCCAGGACGGCCAGCAGCACGCAGGAGGCTTTTTTCATGGGCGCGGGGGCTTTCTGTGCGGGGTTGTTGAAACGCAATGCGGATTCAAGCCGACTCCGCGGCGCGAAGCAAGCCTGGAATCCGGCCCGGCCGCCGGGGGGGGGGGGCGTTTTTCGCGCGCAGCCGGGAAAAATAGGCTTGTCGGATGGCGGTCGCATGCGAAAAATGAAACAGAAAGGGAGAGGTGGCGGAGCCGGGGGCTTGGCCGCGGAAAGGTGACGGCATGAAGAAAATCCGCATCGGGCTGTTCGGGTTCGGCAAGACCGGCAAACTGGTGGCCAACGAAATCCTCCAGGACGACCGGTTTGAGCTGGCGTGGGTGGTCAAGCGAACCCGCAAGTTTTCAGAACATTACGCCAGCCGCCTGCTGGGGGGCGAATCAAAGGTCGGCGCGATTCATGCCGTGGACTCCCTGAATGCGCGGTTTTATGCAAAGAATCCGGTGGACATTCTGGTGGACTTTTCCAGTCCGGCGGGGTACCGGAGCTACCGGGAGGCGCCGGAGGCCGGGGTGCGGATCATCACTGCCATTTCAAAGTACGAGCCGGAAGACCTGGCTGTCCTGCAGGACATGGCTCGGGCGGCGGCCGTCCTGTGCTCGCCCAACATCACGCTGGGCATCAATTTCCTGCTGGTGGCCTCGCAGGTGCTGCAGAAGATCGCCCCGCACGCCGATGTCGAAATCATCGAAGAGCACTTCCGCGGCAAGCGCGAAACCTCCGGCACGGCGCTGAAGATTGCCCAGGTGCTGGGGCTGGAGAAAACCCGGCATGTGAATTCGATCCGGGTGGGCGGCATCGTGGGCCGGCACGAAGTGGTTTTCGGCCTGCCGAACCAGACCATTCGCCTGGTGCATGAGAGCATCAACCGGGCCGCTTTCGGGCAGGGCGCCATCTTCGGCGCCCTGTGGTTGGCGGACAAGGGGCCCGGCATGTATTCCATGGAGCAGATCGTGGCCGACATGGTGTCGCGCAACATCCCTATTTTCTGAAAAAAAGATTGCGTGGCAGTGGCGGTGTGGTAGATTCCGCACGTCCTGATCGGGCGAGCGTAGCTCAGTGGTAGAGCGCCACCTTGCCAAGGTGGCTGTCGTGGGTTCAAATCCCATCGCTCGCTCCATTTTATTTTCCCCATAAACATTGGGGTTTTTGCCTTGTTTTTCGATGTTTTCGGCATCGCGCCCATTTTTCCCCATACCCTCGATAATGGCGCATAATGGCGTAGTTAAGCGCCCAATTTGTCAAAAATTGTCAACGCATCCCCCGACCGCCAGCCTGCCGTAAAGCGTCGTTTTGACAAATCGCGCCCCTCGATTGTCAATTTCAGCGCCGATCCCGACCCCGATCTACCCCGACCCCGACCCGACCGGGTAGCCCATTTCGCGCATCACCGCATCGAAGTCTTCATCCGCCTGTTTCAGTTCCCGCGCCATCGCTTCCACCATCGCATCCGTGTCCAGCGGGTCAATGGTGAATGCTCGGGTCAATTCTTCATCGGTCATCGGGGTGGCGTCCAGCCCGAGCAACGGATTTTTTCGATGGGATTGGTCCCGGTGGTACTCGGCAACATGGCCCATCCATGCCAAGCCATCCGCCAGCCCGCGCAAATAGGCTTTCCCGTCCCTGCCTTGCCGCCGTAGCCGCGTGACGACCTCGGGGGTGCGCCCGTGTCCATCCCAACGTCGAAGGGCCTGTATCGCGCCCAGAGCATCCACCATGCCGTCATCTCCAAAGGGCAGACTGCCGTCCGCCTTCCATCGGCTTATCTGTTGGGCGCTCGTTTCGAGCAATCGGGCAAGGTCCGCCCCTGCCAGCCTCACGGATGGTTTATGATGATGCATGGCATTTTCTCAATGTTCACCCGGTAAAGGACCGGGCTGGTTGACGGAACGACCGGACCTAGGGGGGGTGAAAAGGACCCGTGATCTTTTCCCGCTCATGGCCGGGTCCCGGTGGTGGTGGTAGTGGGGTGGGGTATGCCCCCGGCCCTCTGGCGTCTCTCTGGCGCGTTCCCGTCCCGATCCATGCCTACACCCGGCCCCCGGCGCTCCGTCGCGTCTGGCGCGATTCTGGCGGCGGGATTCAAGGCTGTGAGTTCGCGCCAGCGGTCGCGGGCAAAGTGGCGCAGACAATCAAAGCAAATCCGTTCCGCATCGGCTCGATTCTCTGCCCAAAAGAACGGCACACGGAAGCGCATCGAAAGGGCAAGGCATGATTGCCAAGCGGCTCCGGCGTCCATGCGTGATCGAAAATGCCCAAGGCGCAAGACGGATTGCGGTTGCTCTACCACAACGGCGGCGGCGTCCATGGCTTTGAGTCTCTGCAATTCGCGCTCGAATCGTGGGCGCTCTCCTGTCAAGCATCCAACAAGGTCTTGAATGCTCTTGCGCTCTACGGCAACCCGGCGC